>Ga0209191_1000510_pt1 | contig 29778 bp, 23 predicted proteins | sample S_130626_EF_Meta_FD_187320 | JGI IMG/M metagenome (GOLD analysis project Ga0209191, IMG submission 187320) | Freshwater microbial communities from Lake Simoncouche, Canada to study carbon cycling - S_130626_EF_MetaG (SPAdes) (version 2) | ecosystem: Environmental > Aquatic > Freshwater > Lake ...
GCAAATTCCCTTGCGGTGTTTGCATTGTTCCTGCCGGCGTTGCTTGCATTACACGTGAATCATTTTTTGCAGCTGCAACATATGTTCCGATGCCAGCGATTAACCCAGCTCCCAAAATCACAGTTCCAAAAGCAGCGAGTAATCGCTTATTCATAGGTACCTCTCATTTGTTTTCCTAGGCACCGAACCCCTAGAAAAGTGAACCAGTTCACAGTTAGGGTACGCCTGTGAACCAAAAAGGCAAGGCTTCTGCAGTCTCATTCTTCGGCAACTATTACTTCTTAGGGGCAGCACTCATATCTATCGCCGTAATATCACCCCCTTTAGGCTCACTCGTTCAAAGCTCCTTCACCGCTCACATGATTCAACACATCACGCTCATGATGATTACAGGCCCACTCTTTGTTCTTGCAACGCCTTCAACATGGCATCCAACAAATAAATTGTTCGCACTCTTCACGCACCCAATTCTTAGTTGGGTTCTTTACGCCACCTTGATGATCGGCGTGCACTTACCTGGTCCACACGATTTCATCATGATGAATTCCTGGGCACATGACTTCATTGAAGTACCTCTCTATCTAGTCATTCCTTATCTCTTCTACTTCAATCTCCTTGATCGAAACCTCACCAACCGCCGCATCTCTCCAGCACTCTCTGTCATCTCACTCTTTTTGATGATGGTCCCCGAAACACTGACCGGCTTCTTTATCTACGTATCCAACAAATCGCTCTATATGGATATGTATGCCATCGATGATCAACGCCGCGGTGGTTCATTTATGTGGTCTGGTGCAATGTTTATCGATGTTATCTGGATGTCATTTGCCGTCTATCACTGGATCAAATCCGAAGAACGCAAATCCATTGAAGTAGATGCTGAAATAGCACGCGATGCAGAGGCTGCAAAAAATGCCCGATAAGCACAAAAAAGATAAGGAATTCCAAGCCCCACAGTGGGTCCTGGATGAATCAGATCCCACCAAAAATTCAGTACCTCAAGTAATTACGCCTAAACAAAAACTCTGGTTGCAAATAACTATCTTTGTTGCAATTCCTTTTTGTCTCTGGGCTGGTTGGTTTGAATTCGGCCGCGCACAAAGTGGCAACTGGCGCGCTTGGGTCTATACATTTGAATGGCCCTTCTTTGCATTCCTTGCCATCTATCTCTATCGCCGCCTCACCAATGGCAAACCCTTCAAAATCCCACGTCCAGATCTAGAAAAACTCGCACGATTAGCCGAAGAAGACGCTGGTAAAGAGGGTCGATAAATACCTTAGTCTCAAGTTATAAATTCAATCAAAATTGTCTGTATTCACGCTCACCCTTGCCAATAACCCGCGAAAATTCATAACAGTCACTTAAAAATTACTGAAGTGGATACTATAGGTATGTGAAGTCGCTCAGCTCTCTAGTAGAGCACAAGAGACTCAGCCTCTTAATTGTTCTAGGAGGGTTACAATTTTTGTTGATTTCTGGAATCGGGTCTTGTGCCGCTCTTGCTCCTGATGAAAATAATTACGTACAAATATTTGAAAATATTTATGTCAAAAATCAAGCCTTGGTAAAAATTCCAGGATTTAGCCAAACGTGGATTTACTATTTATTCTATTTTCCTGCAAAAATTTTATCCATTCTTGGAATAAATTCATTGAGTGCCCTAAGAATTTCGTCTATAGTTTTAAATCTTATCTCGATAAATATTATTCTTGGTATCACATGTCGATTAAAAATAGAAATTAAGAAGGAATTTTTCTTAATTTTGTTATTTTTTTTGGTACCGTCTTATTTCATTTTTACAAGTCTCGCGCTTCGAGAATCAATTATTATCTTTAATTTGTCTATTTTTTTTCTGGGGGTAAAAAACACTTTTGATCGACATCAAAAAACAGGAGTAATTTTGATAACTATTGGCCTTATCTGTATGGCTGGTATTAAATTCTATCTGTCAGTATTACTTCTACTCGTACTTTTGGGAATTGAATTAATAAGTTGGAAAAGAAATAAAATAAATTTCTTCTTGATTTTTACTTTTCTTATCTACGCCTTGCTGAATAGCTCGCAACTTTCACAGGTTACAACTTATCTTGCCGCACCGAGTGTTGCCGCACCGAGTGTTGCCGCACCGAGTGTTGCCGCACCGAGTGTTGCCGCACCGAGTGTTGCCGCACCGAGTGTTGCGGCGACACTTACAAGCACAACAATTTCAGAACTAAATTCATGCTTTTTAAATAATCAATTCGGGTTCTTGGGGTTTTTTGCTTCAAAATTTTTTAAAAATGAGATTCAAATCTACAAACAATATGAGGTAAGCAGTGGAGACAATCTTGCAGATTATAAACACAACGCTGTAGCTGCGACGGATTTTTTTGCCTTTCAGGAAGGAAGAGGAATAAGAAACTTTAATGATATTCCTGTTGGAGTGGCTAATCTGTTATTTGGTCCTTTGATTAAATCTGAAAGTAAACCAGCAAAATTATTTTCACTGGAAATAGTCTTCTGGGTATTTTTTTTGGCAGCATTTTTTGTGTCATTAGCGACTAGGCTTTTAGCTAGAACGCCAATTAACATATTAGAAATTTCTGCTTCACTTTTTATTATCATTTTTTGTTTTTTTTCTGCCTTAACCGAGGTAAACATGGGTACCCTTGTTCGGCATAGAATTATCTTGATTATCCCCCTCTTTCTTTATTTTTTTAATTCTGCGGATGGTCTTTGGCCTAGTTTTCAGAGAGTTCTGAAACGTAAAGCCCGGTAATAATCCGTGCTAGACTAAGAACGTTCTTTCAGCCGAAAGAAAGCTCTTCCCTTAAAGTGCTTACAAAGCACTTACTAGCGAGTCTTAAGCACCAATCTTGATCGAGACGCGCTTGTCTCTCGATTGGTAAACGTAAAAAATCATGTCTCTACAACCACGTACATCTGCCCCTGGAAAAGCCCGCCGCGCAGCCTCAGCTGGAAAGCCGCGCACAAAGAAGAGCGCTGCTAAGTCCACTAAATCAACATTTAACCCAATAGATAAAGAAGTACGCGCCGTTAAGAAAGAAGCGCCAAAAACTACTCGCCGTTATAGCGATAGTCCAAAGGGAGTTGCCACACGTAAAGAAGAGCGCAACCTAGAACGATCCAAGCTACGTGCAAAGCGCTACCAAGAAAAGATTGCACCGAAGGCAAAGACAACTTCACGTGCCGATGAATTCGTAGCAAAGCGCACAGAACGCGCCGAACGTCCAGCACGTCCAGAAAATACAGAGCGCACGTTTAAGAAAACTGAATACCGCTCCGGTGAATACAAGAAGACAACTTTTAAGAAGAGTGACAAGAAATCAGAGTTCAAAAAGGCTGATTACAAGCAATCTGACACACGTCCAACAACTCGCCGCGAAGCGGCGAAGGCAGATCCTGCCAATGACGGTCGTCCAAACTTTGTCCCACAAAAGCGCACCAAGTGGATCCCTGGTCAAAAGCCACGTAAACCAGAAACAGAGCGCCCAGACACAACACGAGCAAATAACAGAAGTGAAAGAACTTTCAAGCCACGCAGCACAACTGACTCACGCACAGTAAACAAGTCATATAGCGGCAAGAAGTCATCGACTGCATACCCACGCACACACACCCGTGAGGCAGTTGATTTTGGCGCGAACGATAACTACATCACGGAAGAAGTGATTGAGACAAAGTCCCGCAAAACAACATCAGCCAGCGCAACCCTAACTGACACGGATATCACCTGGACACAATTAGGTATTTCAGCCCCACTTGTTAACGCACTTAGCGCACAAGGAATCACATCACCATTTCCTATCCAGATTGCAACACTTCCTGATGCACTCAAAGGCCACGACATCTTGGGTCGCGGACAAACAGGATCAGGTAAAACTCTTGCATTTGGTTTAGCTCTGCTTAATAACCTACAAAATAAGCAAGCAAAGCCACACAAACCACTGGCTTTAGTGCTCACACCAACTCGCGAATTAGCACAACAAATCGATGAAGTTCTAACACCACTTGCTCGCGCAATCGGTCACGAATCAGTTGTCATCGCCGGCGGCATGCCATATGCCAAGCAGATCACTGCAATGCGCAAAGCAACTGCCATTCTTGTTGCAACACCTGGGCGTCTCATCGATCTACTTAATCGCGGAGAAGTACAACTCGATAACCTTGAAATCACTGTCCTTGATGAAGCAGATCAAATGGCAGACATGGGCTTCTTGCCTGTTGTAAAAGAGATTTTAGATCAAGGCAAAATGGGCGGACAGCGTCTGCTATTTTCTGCAACTCTTGATCGCGGTGTTGACTCACTCGTTAAGTCATACCTTAAGAACCCAAAGACACACTCACTACAAAACGACCGTGCTTCTGTTTCAACTATGGATCATCACGTTCTTGTTATGCACCCAGGTGATAAAGATTTAATCACCGCACAAATCGCAGCACGCAATGGAAAAACAATTCTCTTTGTTAAAACCCAACGCGGCGCAGATCGTCTTGCCGACAATCTCGCAAAAGCTGGTGTACCTGTCGGTGCCCTGCACGGTGGAAAGTCACAAGCAGTGCGCACTCGCACACTCAAACTATTTAAAGAACAAGAAAACGCAGCCCTGGTTGCTACCGATGTCGCAGCCCGCGGTATCCACGTCGATGGCATCTCACTTGTAGTCCACGTAGATGCACCAACAGATCACAAAGATTATCTACACCGGTCTGGTCGCACAGCACGTGCCGGCGAAGCTGGCGGAGTAGTAGTTCTTGCGACAACAAAACAACAAACATCAGTAAAGGGCTTAACTTCCCGCGCCGGTGTCACACCTAAATTCGTTGGCGTAAAACCAAATGACGCCGAACTAATGACCATCACCGGCGCCCAAGAACCAAGTGGAATTCCTTACGTGGCTCCAATTGTTGAAAACCGTGGGCCTGCTCGCTCAGGAGGAAAACGACCAAGACCGAATTCAAGTCAAAGACGCCGACGGTCAAGGTAGGTTTGAATTTAGAACTTAATGAGTGGCGACTTTATTTTTTTATGAGTAAAAAAATGTGCCTCGAATCCACTGTTACTTCACTTATCACAATGAATTCAGATATAAATATATCTCTGCTGTGAAAATATTTATAGTTTTCAACACCTTCGGTCAATATTAGCATTCGCGGAAAACGCAAAAATTCTCCAATTAAGGATTCTGAATCAATGTTATGCACCCAGTTTATGGCGACCAACACATCTATATTTTTAAAATTCCTGGCTTCCCTAAAAGAACCAATCTGAAATTGAATACTCTTTCCTAGATTAACCAGTTTGGCAGCCCTAATAACATTTGCTTCTATATCCAGTCCAACTTTTCTTTGGAATTTACTTAATCTGAGTATGTTTCCAAGTCCGCACCCCACCTCTACTACAGTTCCATTCAAATCAAGATTATTAAGGATTCTGGCAACAACTTTTACATAATCTGGTCTGCTACTCCCATAAATGTGCCACTTATCAAAATGAAAAATTTTTTGAAGTGCATAAATGTGCACCGTCGCAACATGAAATTGGAAAAAATTTCGTGAACGGATCGTTAAATAACGCAAAGATGTCCTTAATAATTGAAACACTATTAGCGCACAATACCCTTCAGTCTAATCCGTAAAAAATTTAACATGCGCATCGATATTTTTTTGCCAAGAAAAATTATCCACTGATGCTAAAGCTTCTGCGGACATTTGACGCCTCAATGTAGAGTCTAAGGCGAGCATTTCAATCTTAATTGCCATGGCCTTGGTATTTCCACTTTGTACTAAATAACCATTACAGCCGTTAGAGATTAACTCAAAATTTCCACCCACATTAAAAGCTACGACTGGTAATCCTGCGGACAACTCCTCTAGAATAGCATTACTTAAACCCTCGGTTCTCGAAGGATGTATCGCGAAATCATGATTTGCAAGAATTTCCGAAACGTTTTCGATTTGACCAAGAAAGTTAAACTTATGCTTTTGAATTGATATCGTATCATTGAAAATTTTTGCTAACTCAACGCCGTCACCAATTAGAGTAACTTCAAGGGATACACTTTCAATTTGATTAAGCGCTTCAATTAAAAGATCGTGTCCTTTATAGGGATGAAAATTTGAAACTACAACTACTTTTTGCTTTTCAGAATCGGAAAACATAAATGGTTTCAAGTAGGGATTTGAGTCAACCCCATTATGAATCACTTTTATTTGACCGGCTTGATTATTTCTAATTTTCCGTAATTCCTGATGGATTGCAACAGAATTACAAATTACTAATCGTGATTTGCGTAATTTATTTCTGTATAGTTTATACAGTAAATTATTTTTTCTAAAAATGGACCCTCTAATACCAAATACAATTTTGCTACTAGGAGAAAACAAACGAGCTATGTGATCGAGAAATAAAATAGCATGTGGCAAAAACAAGTAATAGGTAGCTGGACCTTGATTCTTTATAAACTTGATTAGTTTAAAAATATTTACAACGGTTTTGTGCAATCTTAATTTAGATATTCCTGCGACGTGATAATCTATATTGAGGTCCTGTGCGAGATGCTCCAAAGGGCCTCCTTTTGTCAAGAAAATTATGTGGCAATGATAATTTCTTAGATTAAACTCTGATGCAAGTTTAATGACTTGCTTTTCTGCTCCTCCAATGGAAGCGCTTCCTATAACCAAAATTATTTTTTGCTTGGTCATTTACAAAACCCTCCTTTTGGACGTATGTATATTATAGTTAGCGAGTGCTTAATTTACTTAGATCAGCAATTTTTAAGATTTGTCGTTTAATGTTTGGATTAGAATCGTTAGATTCAAAGTGGGAAATCGCTTGTTTAGATATTGATACGGGAGAATTTTTCTTCTACTACTCCATGCCTCCTTTTAAATGGGCAGCAGATCCATTTCTATTTGAGTATTTGGGCGAGATATTTTTATTTGTGGAACTTTTTGATGAACATCATAAAAAAGGCTCTATTGCTTTTTGTAAGTTTAAAGACGGTTGTTTTAGCGAGTTTATACTTTGCTTAAATGAAGATTTTCATTTATCTTTTCCACGAATTGTTGAATTTGGTGGTAAAATTTTCTTGACCGTTGAAAGTTCAACTGAACCTGGCATAAGAATATACGTCACAGACCATTTTCCATTTAAGTGGACTTTATACAATATTTTTGATGAGTCACAGTTTTTCTTAGACCCTTTAATCATTATCGAATCCGGGCAAATTCTTATAATTAGTACGATCGTTTCGAAAAATAGAGCAGGCCAATTGAAACTTTTTGAAGTTCAGTCACTTGAAAATTCTGCTTTGAAGGATTCCCCTTCGAACCCAATTTCTCGAATTCCAAGCAATTCTCGAAACGGTGGTCTTTTTCATTTCGGAGAGAAATTGATTCGGGTTAGTCAGCAAAAATTTCTTGGTATTTACGGTTACAACTTGAAGCTTAATGAAGTTGTTCGACCAATTAATTTTGCTAATTACAAAGAAAAGACTTTACCCAACATTTTTTTGAAAAAACCAAATTTTGCCAGACAATTCCACACCTTAAATAGGGTTGGGAAATACCTAACTTTCGATTTCAAAAGGTGAGATTTTATTGTATGCTTATGGATAGCGGTATACATTTGAGGTTAGGTGTTAAAGGTGTTATCAAAAATTCAAGAAACCTTTATGTTGTTATCGAAAAGTGGAAAGCGCTACCTGTTCGCTTCAGCTTTCATTCAAGTAATTATTTCTTTACTTGATGTTTTAGGTATCGGTTTCATCGCAGGAGCGGCTATTTTTGCGGTGAGAGTATTTGGCGCTTCAACATCAGCCACCAAAGAAAACTTTTTTTATTCGATTATTACGTCAATTACACAAGATGATCGCAAATCCATTTTTTTGCTCATTATTTTGGCTTTGCTTTTTTTTGTAAGTAAAACATTGCTATCATCAATTCTTTTCCGGAAGCAGTTATTTTTTTTGACAAAGCGGGACTCAGAATTTAGCGAATCGGCAATCAAAAAATTTCTTGGTAGAAACCTTTACTCGATGAATTCTGGCACAACTCAAGAAAAGATCACAGGAATGACGACTGGGTTATGGTTAGCGAGTTCTGAAATTTTAGGAAACGTTATTGTAATACTTTCTGAAGTTGGTCTTCTCTTGTTGATTTTGCTTCTATTACTTGTCGTCGATTTTCAGTTGGCGATCGTATCCATTATATATTTTCTTGCTGTTTTTCTGTCTCTACATTTCTTTCTGGGCCGCAATTTACATAAAGAGAGTCTGGCAAGTACTGAAGCTGGGTTGGATTTACAAAATATTTTGAAAACAATTTTAAGTTCAGATCGGGAAATCCGAATATTTGGAAGAGAAGATTATTTTAGTAATAAGTTTTTAGTTAAGCGAAAACAATATGCGGAAGCTTCTGCAAATGTTCTTTTTCTCATGATTTTACCAAAAATGTTTATTGAGGTTGCATTAATTGTCGGTGTTTTTTTACTCTTTCTTTTTCAAGTCATGCAAGTTGATGCAGTTTCAGCTATTTCGACATTATCTTTATATTTAGTTGCTGGGACTCGCACGCTTCCATCATTGCTCCGGTTGCAAAATGCAATTTCGAGTGTTCGTGCAAGTATACCTGGGGTTTCATTGTTCCTTGATTTACAATCTAAGCAAGGGGTTGGTACGTCAGATTTTCCAGAAGCTTCAGCGAGAACTGATTCAGAGATGTCACCTGTTGAAGTTCTTTTATCCAACGTTAGTTACACTTACCCAGATAATTTGAAACCAACCATTACAGATTTTTCCTTCCGAACAGAGGCGGGTTCCAGTTGCGCAATTTTAGGTGACTCTGGAAGCGGTAAATCCACCTTGGTAGATCTGATCTTAGGTTTACTGTCTCCTGACATTGGCACGGTTAATTTAAATTCAAGGTTCGCAAATTCAAATATTGATTTACCGATTAGAGTTAGTTATGTTCCTCAGAAAGTTTCGGTAATGTCAGGATCTATTAGAGATAACATAAGTTTCGGAGGTTGTTTTTCAGATTCTGAGATTTGGGAATCACTTACTGGGTCTGGGTTAAGTGCTTTTGTTTCGAGTCTTCCAAGTCAATTAGATGCCCAAATCGAAGAGGACGGCCTAAATCTTAGCGGAGGTCAGTTACAGCGGTTGGCAATTTCTAGAGCTCTGGTAAATAAGCCAAATCTATTAATCCTCGATGAGGCTACAAGTAGTTTAGATTCGGACTCCCACGATTATATAAATCATGTGGCAACTGCATTAAGAAATAAAGTCACACTTTTTTCTATCTCGCATAACTGGAGCTCTCTACACATGTTTGACCAAGTGATACTTATGAAGAATGGTTCTAAAGTTTACGATGGGACATTTGATGAATTTAAGGAGCAATTTAGCCATTATTTTTCCTAGTAATTTCATTGAACCAAAATTCAACCATTTCGGAAATCATTTCTTCAAAAGTGGTTGTTGGAACCCATCCAAGTGTCTCGCGAATTTTTGTTGAGTCACCTTTAAGGTATGGAAGTTCCTCGGGACGCATATACTTTGGGTCTTGTGAAACAAATTGTAAATAATCTAAGCCTAAAATTGAAAAAACTAGCTCAACAAGTTCCCGTACGGAGCGCGTAATTCCAGTTGAAACCACAAAATCATCCGGATGGGAATGATTTATAATCTTTGTCATAGCCGTTACATAATCTCGAGAATGGCCCCAATCTCGATAACTATCCAAATTGCCCATTACAAGTTCATTCTTATACCCCAACTTGATTTCAACCGCTGTTTTTATCACTTTGCTAGAGACGAAGTTTGATCCGCGCCGTGGGGATTCGTGGTTGAATAAAATACCATTGCTAGCAAAAATAGAGTGGGCTTTTCTATAATTTCTTGTTATGTGGAAGGCAAATAATTTTGCACATCCGTATGGTGATACGGGGTGCATGGGGGTAGTTTCTCTTTGAAAATTATCAGGGTCTACGCTATTTCCAAACATTTCGGAAGAGCTAGCTTGATAAAATTTTACTTTTGGATAGGTATTTCGAATTATTTCGAGAATATTTAATGCGCCTAATGCGTTTGTTTGCGAAGTGAAATAAGGAATGTCAAAACTTATGCGGACGTGACTCTGTGCAGCTAAATTATAAACTTCATCTGGCTGGATGGAGTCGAAAAGTCGATTAAGGCCACCGATATCATTTAAATCAGCGTAATCGACTCGCACGTCGTCTGCTAAGTGGCTCAGTCTTGATTCTTGATGCTCCGGAATAGAATTTCTGCGTACAAGGCCATGCACTTTGTATCCGCTCGCTAAAAGGTGCTCGGCTAGATAACTTCCGTCTTGACCCGCAATTCCGGTAATGAGAGCTGTCTTCATTATTCAAATCCCTCTTTTTTTATTTGGTGAAAACTTTTGAAAAATTCATAGTCAGTTAATGGAGGGTAGTGTGTCCAATTCATCGTATCCTCGTAATCGGATTTAAGGTTGTCCATCAAGATTATGCCTCTTGCGGCGTCCTCAGGGGTCATGTAACAGTGCCATCCAAATTGCCGAATATGTGAAGAGTCCGTATATTTAGTGTTCAAATCCCTGCCGTCATAGCTAGCCAATTTTAGCCACTCAAATGCTGATTTAGATGAGGTTAAAATTGCACCTCCTTTGCCAATAGGCAATCTTTTCTTAATTTGAAATGACAAAACTTGCAGATAATCAGAATTTTCGTAAATATCTGGACCAAATCTGGCTGCACTGTCGAGTACTCCTGCGCCGTCCAGCTCGTATAACCCAGACCATTTTTCTTCTTTAAACTTCAGTTTTGATCCTGAAAACAAGACCTGCATTGCAACTGAAGCATAGGTCTGAACTGGAATAGTTATTTCGGATTTTTGGTTTCGATACATTAGTGATAGAAATAAACCAGACGTAGCGGAGTCTGTTAAAACGCAATATTTAGCCCCCGTAAACCTGGCTAACTTATCTTCAAACAAGTCCACAATGTCTCGGGGGTCATCCCACTTATATCCAAGTTTTCGTATTTCTTCAGGTTCCGAGCGTTGCCACTCTACGGGCAAGTTGCCAAGTGGCCAACTGTTGTATTTATATCGACTCATCGAGCCTCTCCTCGTGTGCTAAATGAAAATTTTGTCTGCATTTTTTCCAAAATATGGACCTGTCTTGAATTCAAGAACTTTTGCATCCTCAAGAATTTCATATGCATGCCCACCTAGTAGCGTGACCGAAACTTCACCAGCCTTGATGATTTGTTGATCTATTTCGAGATTATCGATATCGAAAAAAGTAACTTTTACCGCTCCTTGAATGACCACCCAAGATTCTTGTGCGTAGAATTCCTGAAAATTTACAACTTTAGGTAAGTGACGATGTGCCAGAAATTTCTGGCCTTTAGGGGATTCAATGCTCGCTAACTGAAGAAAATTCTGATCAGGGATTATTTCCTGTCTACCCTGAAAATCAGATTGATTCAATATGATATGTAAAAGTAATGACGGATTGACCGCAGAGAATATTGACTTCATAAGTCTACATACTACTCGGAAGTTAGTGCATTAAGTGTATTATAAGACACCTAATGATGGATGTGCTATAAATGAAACTACATTTAGGGTGTGGGAAACGCCATCTGAATGGATTCCTTCATGTGGACATAGCGGATTTTCCACACATAGACTTTAAATCCTCCGTGGCTGATCTAAATTTTATTCGTGACAATACTGTTGATCAGATTTATACTTCCCACACATTTGAATATTTCGATAGATCCGAAGCAGTACAGGTGCTAGCTGAATGGTGCAGGGTGTTAAAACCAGGAGGGGATTTGTTTATCACCGTCCCAGATTTTGATAAGTTAATCGAAATTTATGACACTACCAGACAGCTTCAACATGTAATTGGACCACTTTTTGGGCGGTGGGATAATCAAAATGCATCGTCACCGATTTACCATAAAACCGTTTGGAATTTTGCAGATCTCAAGTACTCGCTAGATTTCTCCGGATTCACTGGTGTTGAGAAATTCAATCCTAAAACTTATCTGAACGCAATCGATCCAAATTATGATGACTATTCATTGGCATTTTATCCCCATATGGACCCGCTAGGAATTCAAGTTTCGCTTGCGGTTAAAGCAACTAAGGTTTAGGGGCAAGCACTTGATAACGAGCAAGGCTGATATAAAAATATATTATTGTGGTTCATTGAAAACTTGGATGTACGAGTCATACTTGGAATGTCCATATTTAAAAATTTTGCAAAAAAACTTTAATGTGCATATTGTTCCGGCATCTGATGCCCAGTACCTTTTTGTTAATGAAACCTGGGATTCTAGGAAAGATTATTTTAAGAATAGATCTGAAAATGTAACTTCTATATTTATTTCTGGTGAGGCAATGAGTCCGGATTTTAATTTATTTGATTATTCAATTTCTTTTGACCCAATCGTATACGCTGACAGATACCTGAGGCATAATCCAGCATTGAAATTTGGATCTTCTCTAAATAGTGCATTGTCAATTCAAACATCTTTCCACGAAAAGAATTTTTGTGATTTTATCTACTCAAATTTTAAGGCCAATCCCATGCGCGACCAATTAAAGTCGACGTTAGATTCGATTTCAAAAGTTGACTCTTATGGTAAGCACTTGAACAATATGGGGAACGAATTAGAATATTGCTCAAAAAATGTAGGGTGGGAAGAAGCTAAGATCCAAATTCAATCTAAATACAAATTCTCTATTGCAGCTGAAAATGCGTTTCATTATGGTTACACATCAGAAAAAATTTTCCATTCTTTTAGTGCGAAAACAATCCCAATTTATTGGGGTAATCCACAAATTGACTTAGACGTAAACCCAAAACGCATAATAAACGTCCATTCTTTCAACTCGCAAGATGACCTGACCGCTTTCATCGTGCAGGTGAATTCAGACGAGAATCTTTATTCTAAAATTTTGTTGGAGCCTTGGTTTACACCCGAACAAGAAGAACGTATGCGAGCATATGCGTCTCTCCTTGAAGGGTTTTTAAATAACATTTTCCAACAGCAGCAACCCCGGCGAAAAAGTCACGGAACCTTTAATAACGTTTACAGCGATGTTGCAGGATACGGAATGAAATTTGGGCAATTTCGAAGACTTTTGCATGAAACTTCTAATGTTAATTTGATGCCAAATCGCATTAAATTCCGACTTAAAAAATTACTCTATCGATTCATCCAGTAAGAATTATTCAATTCCACAGTTTTATCTTTAAAACTATCAGTGGAAATTTTTCCAGACTAATCCAACCGCACAACACCACTAGGCGTCATAATATGCACCGCAACAATCCCTGAATCGCCTTCATTGACCGAAGCTGAAACCCACTTAACTTCAACGTCTGAACCAATTGCCGTTTTGAGGTCAGAGCCAAGGTATTCGGCGATTGTTTTTTCGTCTCCAGCAATTTCAACTTTAGTAATTTTTGCAATCGCCTTTCCATCTGTTGATGGGTGATCGAGTGAAAGCCATTCAACGAAGAAGGGGAGTTGCTTATCCTCTAGTGTTCCAAGAACGCCAATTTGCTTCCATGCTAAATCTTTTCCATCTGGCTTTGTGCGGTGACCATCAACTGCCGCACGACCTAAACGCTTTTCAATCTTTGAAACATCATCGACTGCAACAACCCATGTAAGCCAACCCCCACCTTCTGCAGCGCGTTGAGAAACAGCTTCGCCAAAAGGAGTTGAGTCAGATGAAGGATGATCTAGCGGGCAGACAACTTCTAGGTAGTGACCATTTTGTAAAGGAAGTGTGAAGTTACGTGTGCCAAAACGTGGATGAATTCCACCGTCAACAAATGTGCTGCCTAAGCGAGCGCCAAGACGTTGAACTGTGTCGGCTAGTTGATCATGGGAAGTTACATATGAGACATGGTCTAAGCGCATAGGTAATTCTAACCCTATGAAAAGGGGTGCTTTTTACCATTTTTGTTATTTCATTATGGGCTAAAGTGCAGCAATGCGCATACTTGTCACTGGTGGGGCGGGGTTTATAGGGTCTCATTTAGTGGATCGATTGCTTGCCGACGGCCATTCAGTGAGCGCATTGGACAACATGTCCACTGGCCGGGAAACAAATCTTCACGGGCATAATCAAAATCCTAAGTTCACCTTTATCAATGGTTCGGTTTTAGATCAAGAGTTGCTTTCCAAGAATTCCGCTGGTGTTGACTATATTTTTCATTTAGCTGCAGCTGTTGGTGTCTTTACTATCGTGAATCAGCCTCTTTCAAGCCTTGTCACAAATATTCGCGGAACTGAAAATGTTTTAGAAATTGCTTCTGCAGGAAATATTCCGGTATTTCTGTCGAGTAGCAGTGAAGTTTATGGCAAGAACGTGTCAAACTCCTTACGCGAAACAGATGACAGAATTGTTGGCTCACCAACAATGCTCAGGTGGTCCTATAGTGAAGCCAAAGCAATTGATGAATCGTTGGCTTACGCATACTGGACAGAAAGAAAACTCCCAACAAGAATAGTTAGATTTTTTAATACAGTTGGGCCTCGTCAAGTGGGTGCATATGGAATGGTTGTTCCACGATTTATTTCCGCTGCAATTCAGAATAAACCGATAACAATTTATGGCACAGGTGACCAGACTCGGTGCTTCGGTCACGTTTTAGATGTAATTGATGCCGTAATTTCTGTTGCATTTTCAGACAAAACTATCGGACAAGTGATAAACATTGGCAATGACAAAGAAATTTCTATGAATAATTTAGCAAAAAGAATAATCGAGCTCACGGGTTCCACGAGCCGAATAATTAACATTCCTTATTCTGAAGCCTACGGCGAAGGTTTCGAAGACATGGAGCGCCGAGTACCTAATATAGATTTAATAAATTACTTAACTGGGTGGAAGCCAAAGCGTGGTTTAGAAGAAATTATTAACGATGTTGCACAAGACATGCGAATTTAGAGGCTTGTCACCCCTACGACATTAGAATATGAATTAGTGCAATCTAAAACTGGGATTTTCTGAGTTAAGATTTGAGTTAAATCAATTCCAGGCTGATTTACAGCCAATATTGCTACATCAAAATCAATAAACTTTACTGCCGGATGGGTGCCTTCCCAAATATCAACAAAGGGATCCACCCACTGAACGTCATGACCTTGTGACTTCAAGTAATTTCGAAGATTTGCAACCGCAGTTTCACGAATATCAGAGACTCCAGGTTTATATGCGACACCTAAGATCAAAATACGAGTTTTTGCTTTTCTTTCTATGATTAATGAAAGAGCTTTGTCTGCAACAAATTTGTGCATCATGTGGTTTGTTTGATCAGCTAGATCCACCATAGGTGCTGATGATTTCATTTTCTTCGCCCACCAAGTTAAATAAAGTGGATCAACGGGAATACAATGCCCTCCTACACCAACACCCGGTCTGAAGGGCATGAAACCATAGGGTTTAGTTTCGGCTGCAGTGATCACTTCGTTAACATTTAATCCAGCGGCGTCACATAACTTTGCAAATTCATTTACAAAACTGATATTAACCAACCTGAAGGTGTTTTCGAGTAACTTGGCCGCTTCGGCAATCTCAGGAGAAGAAACTGAAATAGGTTCGTTGCTGATTGATGAGTAAAACTGCATAGCAACTTCTTGAGATTTAATATCTATGCCTCCGACGAGTCTAGGAGTATTCTTCTGATTCCATTTTTGATCACCAGGATTGACACGTTCGGGTGCAGCGGCAAAATATAAGTTTTTAATTCCAGAGATTCGATTTGCTTCAACTAATGGAATTACTACATCCCTCAGGGTTCCGGGATAAGAAGTTGATTCACTGACCAAGAGTGTTCCGTCCGTCAAAAATTGAGCAGCAGACAGCGTGGCATTTTTTAATGCACTTAAATCAGGCTCCCGTAGATTATTTAATGGAGTTGGAACACAAATTGTTACGACTTGTGCAAGGGCGATTTTTTTGAAATCTACGGAAGCGCTGTATTTTTCATTCCTAATTGCCGCCTCAAGGGTCACATCGCTCACGTCTTCAACAGGACTCTTCCCTGTGTTAATGGCTTCAACTCGTTTCTCTGAGTTATCTAGACCAATCACTGTCCATCCCGCGTCAACGGCGGCCATAGCCAGGGGTAATCCCACATAGCCCTGTCCAATGATTGCTAACGTTCCTCGAGATAGGCTGTGCATACCCGAATGCTATACGCAATTGGAGAACTCTATGAAGACGCCACCCATGCCACCCGTTGACTCGCGCATAAAAGTTCTTCGAATCATTGCGAGAATGAATGTGGGAGGGCCAGCGATTCAAATCACAAACCTGATGCGCGGGTTAGATTCGAACCGATTCAATCACAAACTTATCACGGGTTACTGTGATGAATCTGAATCAGACTATCTAGAAACGGTTGCTGAAGACATTTCCGCTCACCGGCTAAATGGCCTGGGGCGCAAGGTAAATCTAATTTCCGATTTTCAAACGTTATATAAATTGATCAGAATTATTAGAGAATTTCGCCCCCAGATTATACACACACACACGGGTAAAGCGGGGCTTGTTGGAAGAATTGCATCCATTTTATCTCTTCACAAATCTATACGAATACACACTTTTCATGGACACTTATTAACTGGGTATTTTTCAAAAAACAAAACTAAATTAGTGATTGCGGCAGAAAAAATCCTTTCCTGCTTCACAGATAAATATATAAGTGTGGGGATAAGCGTCAGGGATGACTTACTGAAAGCTGGCATCGGAAATATTAATAAATTCATGATATTCCCTCCCGGATTAGAGTTGCCAAGAATTCCAAACCGAGAAGTTTCTAGCAGAAATTTAGGGCTCCCCAGTGATGAAATTTATTGCCTGTTTCTGGGAAGAATAACAAAAATAAAGAGACCAGATCGATTAATTGATGTTGCTCGAGTTTTAAAGGCTAAAAATATTAATCTTAAATTCTTAGTAGCGGGTGGGGGTGATCTGCTTCAAGAAATGCAAACAACAACAAGTCAAGACAGATTGCCTTTCATTTACTTAGGCTGGGTCTCAGAAATATCTAACGTGCTGGGAATTTCAGATTTGATGTTACTTACCAGCGACAACGAGGGAACTCCGATTAGTTTGATCCAAGGTCAGTTGGCTGGAATACCAGTTGTTTCAACAAACGTAGGTTCTGTATCTGAAGTTATCGTCGATGGCGCTAGTGGATTCCTTACAAACTTGAACGTTGAGGAAATTTCTCAAAAAATCCAACTTTTGGTCGAAAACCCGATCATGAGAATTGAAATGGGATTAATTGGTAAGAATTTTGCTCAAGATAAGTTTGGGATAACTCGCTTGGTAAACGATCATGCTTCTCTATACGAAAGCTGTCTTAATAATCCAGCCAACGTCTAGCCCATAGTTCTAACATAAGCATGGGCCAAATTATTGAACTCCGGTCCAAGCCTTCTTGATGGGAATCTAACAATTTTTGTACAGTTTTTTGATTAAACCAACCTCGACCGCTCGCCACGCTATCCGTAAGAACATCGTAACTAAGTTCCTTAAACTCTCCCCGCAGCCAAGATGCACGGGGTATCCCAAACCCCATTTTTGGTTTATCTAGAACTGAATGAGGAATAAAGTCCCCAACAATATCCCTCAAGATATATTTTGTTTGGTTATTTCGAACTTTAAATGTCGAAGGTAAGGAGTTTGCCCATTCGATTAATTTGATATCAAGTAGTGGCGAACGTAGCTCAAGTCCGTTAGCCATCGAAGCCATATCGGCCTTTACTAAAAGATCACCCGGTAAATAAGAAGTCAAATCGGAACGCAACATTGCTGAGAGCTTGTCGTTTGCGCCTTTGCTTTCAAATGATTCAATAAAGTTAGTGGCAGGTTCCAAATTAAAATAGTCTGGAGAAATCAATTCTTTAAACAACTCAGATGAACATCTTGACATTACCGAAAAGTACGCCGCACCTAGAGTGGATCGCGATTGTGCTTCAATTAGCACTCTTTTTAACTTTGGGCTGCCAATTAAATTACTTTTTATAAGTTGCCCAGAAATCGGATCAAACAATCTAAGTGCTTGACTAATTTTCTGAATTTTTTGTGCCGTCAAATAACGTGGATAGCCACCAAAAACTTCATCACCTCCATCACCACCAATTGCCACAACAATTTCCCTTGCGGCATACTTTGCTAGTTCATAGGTTGGTATAATGGAAGTATCAGCAAAGGGCTGATCTAACGTATTTGTAATATTATTAATTAGAATTTGCGGGTCTGGTGCAACAATTTTTATTTCATGCTTTAAACCTAAATATTTAGCTATTTTCGATGCATGAGCAGATTCATCGATATTATTATCATTAAATCCTATTGTGAATGCTTTAAAGTCGCCTGGGTGTAACTTGGAAAGAAGTGCTGAAACTAAAGTTGAATCTACGCCACCGCTTAAGAAAACGCCTACCGGCCGCTCTGAAATTAGTCGCTTCTCTACTGACTCGCTTAAAAGTCGTTTGGTTTCTTCTTTTGCTTCCTTATAAGAAATCTTTAGTTTTGAATCGTAAGTTGGTTGCCAATACTTTGTTACCGACCATCCGTTTCTCGAATACAATCCGAAATGTGCAGGTGGAATTGATTTAACTTCGGTGAAAGCTGTTCGCTCACCAGTGAGATAACCGAACGTCATAAATTCACTAAGTGCGTGATGTGAAAAATTTTTTGTTCGAATAATTTCAAGAATTGCTTTGGTTTCAGAGGCGAATACAACAGATTTTTCGGAAATAATTGAATAGAACAACGGTTTTTTGCCAAGTTTATCTCGCGCGAGAAGTAGAGTTTCTTTTTCTTCATCATATAAAGCAATTGCAAACATGCCGTCTAATAAATTGATGAAATTTGTTCCCATTAATTTATACATTTCGACCAACAATGTGGCTTCTGAATTATCTCTTAGCTCGTGGGGATTTTGGAAATATTTTGTCTGTAGATCTTTAAAGTTGTAAATTTCTCCATTAAAAACTAGGTGTATCTTCGATCGTGAGTCACTAGATGGTTGCGTGCCACTTTGTATTTCAACAATTGCCAACCTGCACATTCCTAAACTAAAATTTTTTCCAAATATCTTTCCAACACTGTCCGGGCCTCTATGCTTCAAAATATCAAGCTGTCTTTCTAATGATATTTGATCAGGGCAATCTAGGCCCATGCCGCCCGCTATGCCGCACATTTTTCCAACTTAGTCAACTGTTGACGGACCATTCGTGACCGAATGTCCATGGACTTGTAACCATTTTATGGTTTCCATGAGTGCAATCTCGAAGGAAATTGGTTTTACGTTTGGGAATAAATTCTTTAGAAGGCCTGGTGAATTTTGGGATTCTTTCACATCGCCTATTCGTTCCTCAATGTTCTTTATTAATAATTCAGGATATTCTTCCTTGATTAATCTTGCTAAGTCTGTTAGAAAAATTCTGTTTCCATACGCAAGATTCACGGCGCCCTTAGTTACAATTTTGTTTTCTACGGCTGACTTTGCAACGTCGACAACGGTTTGTACATAAGTGAAATCTCTCGATTGCGTGCCATCTCCAAAAATTTCTATTGGTTTATTATTCATTGCTAGCCAAATCCATTTTGGAATTACGGCCGCATACTCATGATCTGGTCTTTGCCTTGGTCCAAAAACATTGAAGAATCTCAAGATCGTGACTGGCAATTCATATGCCGCACCGTATGATTCAACATAAGCCTCTGCCGCTAATTTACTGGCAGCGTATGGGGTCATCGGTCCTAACCACATCTTTTCATCTTTAGGTAAATTTAAGTTTCTTCCATATACAGATGAAGAGGAACTGAAAATAACGTGTGCCCCTGATTCACGTGCAGCTTCGAGAACATTTAGAGTTCCCGTGGCATTGACTTGATGAGTTGCTATAGGGTTTTTTATAGAACGGGGAACCGATCCTCTCGCGCCAAGATGGAAAATAACTTCGCTATCTTTAAGTGCATTCTTAAGTTTCTCACCCTCAGTGATAGATATTTCGATAAATTTACTTCTTTCAAAATCAATATTCGATTTGAGGCCCGTAGACAGATCGTCAATAATCAAAACTTCGTGCCCGTCCAAGATCATCGATGCGGCTAAATTCGATCCGATGAAGCCTGCTCCGCCAGTAATTGCTATTTTGGACATAGGAGAATCCTACAGCGCCGTACTGAGGTCACATTTCTGCTCTCTGGCAGGGATTTTGCCAGTGATGAAATATGTGTCCACGGTTTTATCAACGCAAGCAGACCCACGTCCGTGACCAGTGTGGCCATCGCCATCCAAAGTAATCAGTCGGGAATTAGCAATCAGATTGTGTAGAGCAACTGCCCATGAATAAGGCGTGGCCGGATCACGGAGTGTGCCAATAACAATTATTGGCGTTGTCTTTATTTGGTTGATCTTTATCGGTTGCTTAATTCCCTTAAAGGACTTGCATGAAATCCCCGAGTAAGCGAGATATGGGCCAAATACTGGCGCTTGTGCTTTAAATTGTTCTGCATCTTGTACAATCTGTTCGTTGGGGCGTGTGTCATCCCAATCGAGGCAATCAATAACAAACCCAGAATCACCTTCATTCGTTGGATACGTTCCGTTGAGTTGTCGGCCGGTGTAGGCGTCGGCCAGAGTAAGAAACATAAATCCGTTTCCAGTCTTTGCTTGCTTGAGTGCGATGCGTAGCATCGGCCAACCAGATTCGTTGTCATAGAGCGAAGATGCGGTGCCGAGCACAACGAGTGATTCAGTAGCAATTCGCTTTGAACGTGTAGTCAGCGGTTTCTTTGCAGCCGAGTCAAACAAATCTGTGAAGTATTGCTTGGTCGCATCTTTGGGTAGTGGGCATGAGTCTAATTGCAAACAATCTTTGATAAATGCGTCAAGTGCGTTGTCGAAACCAACTGCTTGAATGAGTGATTGCTGTAGTGGAGTTGCGCCTGGATCTATTGCACCGTCTAGAACAAGTCTGCCAACTTTGTCTGGAAATAGTTGGGCATAAATAGTGCCGAGGTATGTGCCATATGACTTGCCGAGGTAATTTAGTTTTTTGTCTCCCAGCACTGCACGAATAACATCCATATCTCGTGCGGTATTTTCTGTGCTGTATGCAGTTAAGTTCTTTGTGTTCTGCTCGCACTTAGCAACATAATCCTGTGCTTTTTTAACCAACATTTCGAACTCTTGTGGGTTATCTGGTTTTGAATCTGAGGCGTAGTTGGCGTCCGTTTCATCATCTGTGAGGCAGCGAATTGGTGCACTGCGACCAACTCCGCGTGGATCAAAGCCGACGATGTCGTAGAGAGCCAATAGCTGCGGGCTGACGATGTACTCGGCGCTGTAGGCGTATTCAACGCCTGATGCACCAGGACCCCCTGGGTTAACAAACATTGAACCGATGCGATCTTGTTTATTGCTTGCTGGGTGCTTAAGAACTGAAATCTTAAATGTTCCTTGCTTGATGTTCGCGTAATCAATCGGCACAAGAACATCAGTGCATTGCAGTGTGTCAAAGCAGGTGCGCCACTTAATCGGTTGTGTTTGAAAATCCTGAAGAGTTTCTATCTTAAGTGGTTTTACTTCTTTCACGCAGCCAGAGAGCAGCAGCGTACAAATAGCCAGTGCTGTTATTAAACGAGTGCGCACATTAATGCTTCTATTATCAGCAGTGGAGCTGCATTAAATCCCAGCGCCTTGCGCGCTTTCATAACCGCATCCAAACGCTGAATAGTCTTGTGCGTAGGCACAACACTTGCAATCGCATTAATCTCTTGCGCCATTTCCAGATTGATCAGCGCATCAATGTGACCTGACTGAACCATCATGATGTCGCGATACAACGTGGCAATATCAAGGAGTGCGGCATCGAGTGAATCTCTGACCATGCGAGTGGTGCGAGTCTTTTGTTCTTTCTCTAACTCCTTTAACGCCTTTGATCCACCGGTTGCCATTCCACGACCCGTGGCGCCCTTGCCGTAAGCCTGTGCGAGTTCGTCTTGTTCTTTCTCATCGCGGATCTCGGCGGCAGCTTTGGCATCTTCGGTTGCAATATCAACAAGGCGCTGCGCGGCTTTAAATGCATCAGCAACGTTATTGATCTGTGTGACAGATTTTAAAATCTCTTTGCGGTTGCTGCGCACGTGCTCGTTTGTGGCAATGTACTTTGCCCGACCAATGTGTCCTTGACTCACGCGAGCTGCAAAGTCAGCCATCTGCGGTGATATTCCATCACGCGATTGCAGAACATCAGCCACATCTTTTGTACTTGGTGTAACCAACTGCATGTGACGACAGCGAGAACGAATAGTGGGCAATACATCGTGAAGTGTTGGTGCACAGAGCAACCAGACTGTGCGATTGCCCGGTTCTTCAATTGCTTTTAAAAGTGCATTAGCTGCTGATTCGGTTAACCGATCAGCATCTTCCATAACAACCACGCGCCATCCGCCCATTGAAGGCGCCCACGCAACTCGTGCAAGTAACTCGCGGACTTCATCTATCTTGATGGATAAACCTTCTGTGCGAATGATTTCAACATCTGGGTGTCCACCATTGGCCGCAGATAAACATGCATTGCATGTTCCACAACCAAGGTGAGGACATACAAGTGCCTGTGCGAATGCCACAGCAGCACTGGAGCGACCACTGCCAGGTGGGCCTGTGAAGACCCACGCATGTGTCATCTCTTGTGTCTCTTCATTATTTTTTGCAGATAAAACTGCGCCTTGTAACTTTGCAATCATGTGTTCTTGTCCAACTAGTGTGTCAAAGACGCTCATGGCTTTCTCGATGCTCGAGGCTTCGTCTTTGACTTCTTCTGCTTTTCTGAATTGCGCTTCAGCGCTGGTAATTCACCAACTCGAGAAATAATCTGTTCATGGATCTCATCTATCTCTTGTAATCCATCAACAATTAAATAGCGCTCTGGATCCATTGCAGCGATTTGTAAGAACTCATTGCGCACGCGTTCGTGAAACGCAAGTGGTTCTGCTTCTAGGCGATCGCGGCTTTTCAGTCTGCCAAGACCAACATCTGCTGGCATATCAATAATAATTGTCAGTGTTGGAAAGAGAGACTCTGTGGCCCATCTGGAAATACGTGCAACTTCATTTGGTTGCAGCACGCGACCAGCGCCTTGATATGCAATAGATGAGTCAAAGTAACGATCAGTAATGACAACATCGCCACGATCAAGTGCAGGGCGAATAAGTGAGAAGACATGGTGCGCGCGATCTGCGGCATATAACAACGCTTCTGCCCGCGGTGAAATCGCACCAGTTTCGTGACCAAGCAAAATCTTTCGCAAACCCTGCCCTAGATCTGTTCCACCTGGTTCGCGTGAGAGAACAACTTCTTCTCCTTCTTTTTCTAGCCATTTTTTAAGAAGTTTTGATTGTGTAGATTTTCCTGTGCCTTCGCCACCTTCAAATGCAATGAATACACCTTGAACGGGAGCACCGGTAATTGAACCGAGTTCTCCTTTAAGCGCATTTGTAATATCCGACCACAAAGAAACATTGGGGCGATCTTTCATATGGTTATATGAAATTGAGCCGATGATTGCGGCGACGATGCCTGCTAAAAGAAATGTTATCTGTGCGCCGTTATAAGTTAACTCTGAGTTACGAAACTTGTATGTGTGCTCACCAAAGGCTGCTGCGATAAGCGGTGAAATAGCAAGAACTGCAACGAGTGTGACTCTGATAAGTGATTGCACGAATGCAAATGTGCGACCACGCACATCATCGTGTACTTCCATGCCAAGCATCGTGAAGCCTGTAACCCAACACAGGCCAGAGAATGCACCGAGGAAAATAACTGTAAAGACTGAAAGAACAAGGTTTGGAATCAGTGCAAGTAATACAAGAAATAATCCAGCAGTTGTAAGGGATGCTCCAAATAAACGACGACGAGAGAATTGTGCAAAGACTTTTGGACCCGCTGCGATACCGACGGCAAGACCTGTAAAGACTGCGCCGAAGAGAACACCGTACGCAGCTTCACCGCCGCCTAGATCGCCCACAAAGGTGCGTGCCAGACCAATTACGGCGCCTGCTGCAGCGAATGCACCAACCATGCCAACGATGAGTCCACGAATTATCTTTGAACCAGAGACTGCTTTCCATCCTTGCAAGAGTGATTTAGCAACGCCTGCTTCTGTGCCCTTCTTATCAGCACTTGCTTTTGGAATCTCATGTAATCCCCAAATTGTGTAAGCAGCGAATGCAAAACTTGCAGCGTTTATATAGAGCGCAATATCAACTGCGTTTCCTGCGAAAGAAGGCAAGAACGCAGCGAGTGCGCTACTAAAGAGAGCAAGGATTGAGAAGATGATCGCAGCAACAGGTGCTGTGCCATAGGCAGCCAAGAGTGAAACTTGGTTAGCACTCTCTAGTTTGTTGCGCGGAACAAGATTAGGCACTGATGCATCTTTAGCTGGTGACCAGAACAAAGTGATGCACTCAACCAAAATGGTTGCTGTGTATAGCCAAAAGTAATTGTGAACAATTGGAATAGATATATAGAGCGCTGTGCGCAAGATGTCGCAGACAACCATAAGTTTGCGACGATCAAAGCGATCTGCAATAACGCCTGCGAGTGGTCCTAAGAATACTGAGGGTAATAAGCGCGCGATAAAGACACCTGCGATTGCAAAGTTTGCTTTTGCATAGCTATCACCAGATAGTTGTTGCGCCAGCGCTGTTGTTGCAAGTAAACCAAGCCAATCGCCAAGGGAAGAAAAAACCATTGAGTTCCAGAGTTTGCGAAACGCAGGAATCGCTAAGACTCCGCGCGTTTCATCCTGCGCGGGGGCGGCAGGTCTTGGAAGTGAACTCACGAAGTAGATTCTTTCTTAGCGGCTTTCTTCTTACCAGTAGCTTTGACTGTGTTCTTCGTCAGAGATGGCGCTTTTGCCTTAGGACTTTTAGGGGCAGCCTTCTTACGTGACTTCTTAGGAGATGGTCCGTTCTCTGCTTCCCAAGCACGGCGGCCAGCAAGTAATTCGAGTGCGCGATCAAGTGTGAGTGCTTCGAGTGTGTCACCGCGACGCAGCGTTGCATTTGTTTCACCGTCGGTGACATACATACCGAAGCGACCATCTTTGAGAATAACTTCTTTTTCTGTTGCTGGATCTTTACCAAGTTCTTTTAACGGTGGCTTAGCAACACCGCGACGACGCTCTTTTGGCTTTGAGTAAATTTCGAGTGCTTCGTCCAATGAAATTGAAAAGAGTTGATCCTCTGATGTCAGTGTGCGCGAATCTGCGCCAGCCTTTAAATAAGGACCGTAGCGACCATTTTGCACGGTGATGTCATCACCGGCGGTGTTAGTGCCAAGCACACGTGGAAGAGATAGCAATCTGATTGCATCTTCATATGTAACGGTGTCTAGCGTCATTGTGGAAAGTAGGGATGCTGTCTTTGGCTTTGGCGCATCTGCTTTCTTACGCTTTTTCTTAGCACCCTCAGGAACAACTTCTACTGGGAAAACTTCTGTGATGTATGGACCAAAGCGACCAGACTTAGCAATGATCGGCAGACTTGTTGCTGGATCAACTCCTAGTTCGCGCTCTCCTGAAGGTTTAGCAAGAATTTCTGTTGCAGCGTCCAGTGTTAATTCATCTGGCGCCATTGTCTCTGGAATGTTTGCAAGCTTGCGTGTTTCACCCTCACCTTGTTGCAAGTAGGCACCGTAGCGACCAACACGAATTTCGATATCCGGTGCTAAGCGCATTGTGTTTACTTCGCGTGCATCAATTGCACCGAGGTCTGCAGATAATTCATTGAGTCCTGGCTGTCCATCGTGGCCATAGAAGAAGTCGCGTAACCAATCAACGCGGCCAGCTTCACCCGCTGCGATCTTGTCGAGATCTTCTTCCATGCTTGCTGTGAATTCGTAATCAACTAATTTTGTGAAGTGTGTTTCGAGCAATCCTGTAACAGAGAATGCTAAGAATGTCGGCACAAGAGCGCGACCGCGCTTATAGACATATCCACGATCTTGAATTGTTTGAATAATGGATGCAAACGTTGAAGGTCGGCCGATACCAAGTTCTTCTAGCTTTTTAACAAGTGTTGGTTCTGTGTAGCGAGCAGGAGGCTTTGTCTCATGGCCTTCACAGTTGTACTCGTTGACCTTTACCGCTTGTCCTACAGTCATTGCAGGTAAGCGCTTATCTTCAGATTCTTCATCTGTTTTTTCTTCAACGATGTCGTCATAGGCGGCGAGGAATCCCGGAAAAGTAATAACAGATCCGTTTGCACGGAAAATAGTTTCTTTCTTATCATTTGTTGTTGCATCAAAATCAACGCGCATCTGCATTTTCTTAGCATCAGCCATTTGCGATGCGACAGTGCGCTTCCAAATAAGGTCATAGAGCGCGAATTCATCTCGTGAAAGCTCTGGTGCTAATTCGCCAGGAGTCTTAAATGAATCTCCTGCTGGACGAATCGCTTCGTGCGCTTCTTGTGCGTTCTTAGATTTTCCTTGATACACACGTGGTGAATCAGCAACGTGGTCGGCGCCGTATAGAGCTTTGGCAGACGCACGTGCTGCGCTAATTGCTTGTTGGGATAAGTTAATAGAGTCGGTACGCATGTATGTGATGTAACCGTTTTCATACAGACGCTGTGCAACGCGCATTGTGATCTGTGCGCCCCAACCAAGACGTGATCCTGCATCTTGCTGCAGCGTTGATGTTGTAAATGGTGCTTTTGGTTTTTCAGTACGTGGGGACTCTTCCATTGACTTAACAGTCAGTGGTGTTCCCTTCAATGATTCAACGAGTGAACGCGCACTCTTTTCATCGAGTAATAAAATATTTGCAAGAGACTTTTCTTTAACTGCGCCATCTGCGCCAAAGTCAGCAGTGGCAGCAACTTTCTTGCCATCGACAGTGAGTAAGCGCGCAGTGAATCCAAGATCGGTTTGTGCGTTGAGGTCCCACCAAGAGGATGAGATAAAAGCCATGCGTTCGCGCTCTTTTTCAACGATCAGACGTGTAGCAACTGATTGCACGCGTCCTGCTGAAATACGTGGCATAACTTTTTTCCATAGAACAGGTGAGAGTCTGTAACCATAGAGACGATCGAGAACACGACGTGTTTCTTGTGCATCGATCAAGTGATAATCAAGATCGCGTGTGTTTTCAACAGCGGCTTGAATTGCTTCTTTTGTAATTTCATTAAAGACCATTCGCTTAATTGGAATCTTTGGTTGCAAGACTTCAACTAAGTGCCAGGCGATTGCTTCGCCTTCGCGATCTTCATCGGTTGCGAGTAATAACTCGTCGGCGCCTTTCATTAACTCTTTGAGTTCGGCGACCTTTGCTTTTTTATCTGGATTAATTACATAGAGCGGCGCGAAATCATTTTCGATATCTACGCCTTCTTTAGCCCACGCAATCTTTTTATATTCCTTAGGAATATCGGCTGCGCGCTGAGGTAAGTCACGGATGTGACCGACGCTAGCCTCGACGATGTATTCATCGCCGAGGTAGCCGCCAATTTTCCGTGCTTTAGCTGGTGATTCAACGATCACCAGCTTTTTCAGTTCTTTAGCCATGAAGTCCTAACAACGGGGAAGTGGACGGTTTTTTAGTATTCGATCGACGTTGATTGACGACGGTTACGAATAAGAGCCGCAACAATAATCAACGCTGAGACAACGCCGATGATTGTGTTGATGGTTGTGTGTCCACCGAGTGCAAGTGAAACGATTGCTGGTGTAACAAGTAGACCAACAAGGTTCATCACCTTAATAAGTGGGTTAATCGCAGGACCTGCAGTGTCTTTAAATGGATCTCCGACAGTGTCACCAACGATTGTTGCAGTGTGTGCGTCCGATCCCTTGCCACCGTAATTTCCATCTTCAACCATCTTCTTTGCGTTATCCCACGCACCGCCAGAGTTTGAAAGGAATACAGCCATAAGTGTTCCGGTTCCGATTGCACCAGCAAGGTATGCACCGAGTGCGCCAACTCCGAGACCGAAGCCAACTGCGATTGGTGCCATCACTGCAAGTAATCCAGGTGTTGCAAGTTCGCGCAGTGAATCGCGTGTACAAATATCTACAACGCGGCCGTACTCTGGCTTTTCAGTACCCTTCATGATTCCTGGGTGTAACTTAAATTGATTACGTACTTCCATAACAACGGCGCCTGCAGCGCGTGATACCGCGTTGACTGCAAGACCTGAGAAGAGGAATACAACTGCTGCACCGATAATCAAACCAACGAGGTTACGTGGATTAGCAACGTCGAGCACGCCTTGATATTCAAGACCGAGGTTTGCAGCAACTTGTCCTGCATCTTCAACAGCTTTCTTGATTGCATCTGTGAATGCACCAAACAAAGCAGTTGCAGCAAGTACTGCAGTTGCAATTGCAATTCCCTTAGTGATCGCCTTTGTTGTGTTTCCAACAGCGTCAAGGGAAGTAAGAATCTGTGCGCCTTCGCCCTTAACATCGCCAGACATTTCTGCAATGCCTTGTGCGTTATCTGAGATAGGACCGAAGGTATCCATTGCAACGATGACACCTACTGTGGTCAAAAGACCAGTACCAGCAAGTGCGATTGCAAGAAGTGAAAGAACGATTGAACCACCGCCAAGTAAGAATGCACCAAAGACAGCAGTAGCAATAAGAATTGCGCTGTACACAGCTGATTCAAAACCGATCGCAATACCAGCCAAAATCACTGTTGCGGCGCCTGTTTGTGAAGAAGCAGCAACATCGTTAACTGGACGCTTACCAACTTCTGTAAAGAAGCCAGTGAGAACCTGAATTGCTGCAGCAAGTGCGATACCAATTAATACTGCGCCATATGCAAGTACTCGTGGGTTTGTATTTCCAGCGGACAAAATTGCTGCTTCAGATAAGCCAGTAAGTAATTTAAAGTCAGATGGTAAATATGTAAATGTTGCTAGTCCTGTAAGAACTGCCGAGATCAGAGCAGATATAAAAAATGAACGATTAATTGCTTGCATCGCATTCTTATCTGTTGAACGAAGACGTGTGATGAAGATACCGATTACCGCAGTAACAGTTCCGATCGCAGGAACGATTAGTGGATAGATAAGTCCGGCATCACCGAGTGCTGCTTTACCAAGAATCAGCGCTGCAACAAGTGTTACTGCATATGATTCAAACAAGTCAGCTGCCATACCAGCACAGTCACCGACGTTATCTCCTACGTTATCTGCAATTGTTGCAGCGTTACGTGGGTCATCTTCTGGAATATTCTTTTCAACTTTACCAACAAGGTCTGCGCCAACATCTGCAGCCTTTGTAAAGATACCGCCACCCACGCGCATAAACATCGCGAGCATTGCAGCGCCAAAACCAAATCCTTCAAGAACGGCTGGTGCATTTTCGCGGTAGATAATTACAACGAGTGATGCGCCAACTAATCCAAGACCAACAGTTGTCATACCAACTACGCCGCCGGTACGAAATGCGATCTGAACTGCTTTTTCGCCATTTTTGTTACGAGCAGCTTCTGCAACGCGAACATTTGCGCGCACTGCAAGCCACATACCGTTATAGCCAACGAGTGCTGAAAAACCTGCACCGAGTAAGAAGAAGATTGAACGACCGATACGGATGTCCATGTCGCCAGGTAGTGCAAAGAGAAGTACGAAAACAATTCCAACGAAATATGAAAGTGTTCGGAACTGGCGCGCGAGATATGCCGCTGCACCTTCCTG
>Ga0209191_1000513_pt1 | contig 29652 bp, 44 predicted proteins | sample S_130626_EF_Meta_FD_187320 | JGI IMG/M metagenome (GOLD analysis project Ga0209191, IMG submission 187320) | Freshwater microbial communities from Lake Simoncouche, Canada to study carbon cycling - S_130626_EF_MetaG (SPAdes) (version 2) | ecosystem: Environmental > Aquatic > Freshwater > Lake ...
CCTGCTGTAGCCGACACTGGAATTGTTGAGGATGAGTAATCATAAGCTTTATAGATAAATGTCTGAGTAGCGTCTAGAATAGAGCCGTTCGTAAGGATATTTGCACGTGAGTAATATGTAAAGGTATCGTTAGAAACAGTAGTTGTTGCTACAGAGCGAACCATGAACCAGCCGTTTGCGTATGGGTCATTTGTATCTTGAATGAAGAATTTATCTCCAACTACAAGCCCATGTGCTGAAGAGGTAACTACAGTGACTAGACGAGAAGAACCAGTTCCTGTAACTGCTGTAATAGTACGAGCACCGCCCGAAGGCTGAGCAATAGGGTCTTGAATATCGTAGTACTGACAAGGCTTGTTATTTACAGCGCTTAACACTTCCCACTTAGTAGGCTGGGTGCCGTATTCAAAGTCGGTATCAATAAGGGACTGAGGAGTAGACACGCGCATCTTCTGTACAGGGTCTTGTAGAGCTTCTCCTGGAAGGATACGTTCTGCAAACTCATCAATGGTGAATTGAAGCTTGTCAGAAAGCGTCATTGCTGTTGTGTTGTAATTCAATACAAGAGTAGTTGTTCCGTTGTTGCTTGCGTCAATAACGGCTGTGTAGCTGGTTGCCTTAAGGCTAGGGTCTGAGAAGTTATAGATGACCTGGTTAGTGGTCACGTTGGTAATAAGCAGCAGACGCTCTCTAGGTATGTAGCGCGGAATTACAACTGTTTTTGTGGATGGCGTAAAGGTATAGTGCGTTTCCAACAAGATTTTTCTAGCCATTAATTAGCCTCTTCCATTATCATTACTTAGCTTCCTAATAAGATATCCATTGCACGGAATGGATACGCCTTTCCAACAGTATTTACGTTAGGTCCTAGCATAACTCTACCATCAAAAGTAGATCCTGAGGGCGGAACCTGCGAAAAGGCTATCCACCCATCGCTATCTAGCATAAATCCATCTAATGGTAACATAGACTGCCACACATATTCAGGGTAACTTGGGGTTTGAACCACGCCGTTTAGGTTGATCATTAAGCGTAGAGGGTTATAAAGGTTTACTTTCTCCCCTTGAAATCTAGGCTCAAAGCGGCTTTCTCTATCATCAAAGGTATAACGAAGGTCATCCAATGGAATGATGTCTGGTAGGTACGGCAAGCTAGCAAAAATTAAATCATCAACGTACTTCTTGCTAGTAGCGTCAGCACTGTCTACTGGGGTTAAAGGTACGTGGACGTGACCGGTAAATGTAGGGCTTTCTGTACGAGCAACAGCTGTAGAGATATATGGCTCACCTATTGGGGTAGCTGCCCAAGTACCGATAGTTATGTATCCAAGAGTTGCAATATTTAAAGGGACACCTGAGTACTGAGCTAGGTTGACTACGTCTGTTCCAACTTTAATAGCACCGCTAGTTACGCTAGAAGTACCAGAGTTAGAGACAATCCAGGAAGAGTTAGCAAGATAGGTACCAGAGGTAACGAAAATGTAGTTACCTGGTTTAATTGTTCCAGCAAGAAGGTTACCGTTAAAGTCAGTGGCACGGGTAAGAATCCACTTTGTAACCGCGTCACCTGGGTTGGTAGTGACATAGATACCGTTTTGCTTGGCATCAGTTTGGTCTTTTACAAGAACTCGTTGGTTAATAGTAACGCCTATCCCATCAAGGATAAGAGCTCCGTTTACCGCAGCTGTAAGAGTTGCCCCTACGCCAAGACCGCCAGTAGAGTCAGAGGTTCCGTTTACATATACTGATGATAGATTGGCGCTGGTTGTGTAAATAACCTGGTTCTTAATAGTAAGTCCAGAAGCAATATTATCTACGTACTCTTTGTTAGCAGCCTGACCACCAGCTGTTGGGTAGGGCACAAGGGTAGTTGTACTAAAGGTTGTAGGTAGGTTTACGCTAAGAGAGCCTGTGGCTCCGCTTGTAGATGAGCCAATATTTACGTTAGTAATTGAACCAAATGCCCCACCAGTTCCAAGATTTATTGTCTTGGTTATACCACTTGTAGTTTGGTTAGCGGAGTAGTTGTGAGTTACGGCCCCGGTAGGTGTTCCACCAATGTTTAATGATGTAGCAGCTCCAGCAAAACTTACTGTTGTAGCACCTGTGTTATATAGGTCTACGTAGGTTAGGTTGCCTTTAACTGTAGGGGCATTAAGAGTTGTAATAGCGGTTGAATCGTTAGATCCAATACCTAAAGTAGTTGCGGCACCAGCAAAGTTAACCGTAGTTGCAACCGCATTAATTAGGTTAAATGAGGTTGTTCCAGAGACTATAGATGTGTTAAGTGTCGGAGATGTGGCGGCCGCATAAGAGTTTGTGTCAATAGCATAAGTATTAACACCTGTGCGCTTTACAAATCCAGTACCTGTTAGTCCAGCAAGTGCTGTAAGTTCATTACTTGCCGCTTGATATGCGTGGCTGTGAGAAGTATCAGACTTTCCACCAAGCTGTGTTTGAATAGAAGACGTTACGCCTGTTACGTAGTTTAACTGGGTAGTGGTTACTGTTGCACCAGCAAGCTTGTTTAGCTCTGCAGTTGTAGCTGTTAGCCCTGCTAACTTATTAATCTCTGTAGATGTAGCTGTAACAACTACAGTGTCGTTAATGTAAGGGTTGGTTAATGTCTTATTAGTAAGTGTTTGGGTACCTGTAAGTGTGGCCACTGCTGAGCTAATAGCAAGTGTGTAGGTTCCAGCAGTATCGTTGTATGTTCCAGTTAGACCCGTACTAGCAACAATCGTGTTATTGATCTCATCTTGGACACGCTCTTGAGTGTAGTAAAGGTTTGTTCCTTCAGGTACTGCTGTAGAAGTAAGGGCGGTGAACTTACCGTCAGTGTAAGTATTTGCACTAGCAAGTGATGCCGCGTCCCCACTAATACGAAGAGATGCTTCAGCAGCAATTGCTGTATTACGGTCAGTTACTTCTGTAGTAATTTTTCCGTCTGTGTAGGTGTTAGCAGAGGAAAGGGTTGTTGCGTTGTTTGAGACACGTAAAGCAGCTTCGGCAGCAATAGCAGTGTTTCTATCAGTTACTTCTGTAGAAATTGCAGAGGAGATTGCGTTATTTCTGTTTGTTACCTCTGTTGCAATAGCTGCAGCAATAGCAACATTGCGAGCTGTAAGCTCAGTACTTACAGCGGAATCAGCATAAGTCTTTGTTGCAAGGGCTGCTGTATCAGCAATCCCGTGTACAGACGTTGTTAAAGAGTTATGTGTTGAAATAGCTGAGTTGCGGGCAGTAATCTCTGTGTTGATTGCGTTTGTTATTGCTGTACCACGGTTAGTAGTCTCTGTAGCAATTGCGGCGTTGCGGTTTGTAACCTCTGTTGCCATGATGCCATCTGCGTAAGTCTGTGAAATACCAACAGCTTCGTTCTTAGCATTAGCAATGTTTACGTTACGGTCAAGCACTTCATTAGCAATTTTTGTATCTGTGTAAGCAAGGGCAGCTGTGTGGTTTGCTGCATCTATGCCAAGTGCGTAACCAACACCACCGTTAATTGAGTCGTAGATATCTTGTGGAAGAAGCCCGACTTTTACCCAAGCAGTTCCGTTATCTAAATAAAGATGTCCAAGATTGCCAATAAGACTGTATGTGTCTGTTGCTACATATACACGACCCGCACTACCAGCAGTTGGGCGAGCTGCAAAAGTTCCGTATAAAACTGTAGTGCTCGATCCTCCAGCTGCAACCCAGCCGGAACCCGAATAGCTATATAGGGTGTTGTCAGTAGTATTAAAGTAAACATCACCGGCAACAAGGGTCGGGATTGTTGGAGCAGTTGCTGAGGCTAGTACGTTTAACGGAACAAGGCTTTTTCTGCTCATGTGTTATCCGTGTACTACTGCGCGATACTGTCCTGAGGTAGGGGCAACTGAAAACAGAAGAGTAACAGTGTTGACTGTTGTGTGCTGTATGTCGCACATTACTTCATCATACGTAGAAGTAGCTGAGTATACGCCAACAGTTACGTCACGAGTGTTTAAGTTGTGTGTAACAGTGATTGAAGTGGCTGTGCCATCACCAATAGCCACTGCATACTTACGAACAACTACTGCGGTATCAATTGCAACATCGTTAGCATTAACGGTAATACCTGTACCAGCACCTACGTCAAGTGTGTTAGCGGTCTTAGTTAAACCCGCACCAGCTGTGATCTGACCTAAGCCAGTAAACTGAGTAAACGTTAAAGCTGTTGTTCCTACTGTTACTGCTCCATTGTTGGTTAGAGTGTAACCAGAATCAGCGTTTGCAGTTCCTTCTTCTACAAAGACTGCAAAGGAAGCAGTAATTTCAGCAGAAGTATCAGCGTCAGTTGCTCGTGTAGGAGCTCCTGTTGCGTTTACTGTATATATACCATTTTCAGATCCAGTTGCCTGGTCTTTAATAAGGATGCGATCACCTGTAGCAAGTGTTACGCCATCAATAACTTGACCGTTAGCAAAAGATGTAGCAAGAGTTCCAGCTACAGCCGTAGCTGCACGTACTGAAGCTTTCCAATCAATACCGACAACTGCTGCGTCAACGTAGCGCTTGTTAGCAGCATCTTGTGCGTTAGTTGGGTCTGCAAGATTTGTAATCTTTTGGTTATTGTGATCAACGGCTGCTGTTGCAAGAGCAAAATCATGAAGCTTGTTCTCTAGAAGGGCCACTGTACCGGTAGCATTTGGTAGAGATATTGTTCGGTCGGCCGTTGGGTCTACAACAGTAAGTAATGTCTCAAACGCATCATCTGTTGCACCTTCATAGGTAATTCCATGTGTTGCTGGAAGCAAGATACCGTGAATAACTGGTGTTTGACCAACTGCAGTAATTGTTGGTCCATTAATTGTAGGTGTTGTAAGAGTTTTGTTACTAAGTGTGTCTGTTGTATCTGTACCAACAAGGGTAGTTGTGGCATTTGGCAAAGAGATTGTACGGTCTGCGGTTGGATCAACTACAGTAAGAGTAGTTTCAAACGCATCTGCGGTAGCGCCTTCAAAGACGATAGCTACGCCTGTATCAAGAGATACTGTTCCAGTAAAGGTTGGAGAGGCAAGAGGTGCCTTTAGGTTTAACTGACCTTGAATACCTGAGGTAACACCATCTACATAGTTAAGTTCTGTGGCGCTTACAAGGGTTCCAGCAAGGATATTTATTTCAGCCGCGGTAGCAGTAACACCGTTAAGACCAATCGCTTCAAATGCAACACCATTGTAAATGCGCATTTCATTGGCCACTGTGTTGTAATAAACTTGACCTGCAACAGGGGTTGATGGGTCAGCAGCTAGGTTTTGAATAACCGCATTTTGAAGTTCATTTTTGGTTAAATCAATCGGGGTTAAAAACTTACGGGCCATTCGTTATCTCCTTATGATAGGTAAGCTTTGCCGCTAAAGGCCGACCTAAACGTTAGCAGTACTGTAGCAGGGTTCGGGTAAGAAATCTCTCCTTCAACAACACTACCCCCAGAGTCTACTACAGTAACATTAGGGTGAAAGGTCAAATTATGAGAAATGGTCCATGTAGCAGAAGGTGTATTTTGGGTATAGATGTAGCCTAACTGTTGAAGTTCTAAGCTTGGGTCTGAAAGAACAACATCAGGAGAGTCTATGATGGTAGTAATATCTGGAATCTCTAGTCCATAGGCTGGGTTAGGCTGCCAAATCGGGGTCAAATTGTCACCTGGTTTTCTGTAAAGACTTTTCCTGTAGCGTAAGTTTTAATCTTTCCGTCGGGTCCTGTCATTTGAATGTCATAGTAGCAAGTTTTTGGTAGGTTGGTTGTAGTAGCTGAAGGAAGGGTGATAATCAATCCGTCTAAGACACTGTTGTTGTTTACAGAGTATTTTGTAATAGCAAAGTCTGCAAGCAGTACAGGACCAAACTGTGCAAAGCTTCCTTGGGTATATAAACGAATCTGTCCCTTGGGGGTATATGTAGTGAGGTCAAACCCAAACTGATACCTCATGGAGAAATCGTCTCCAGCGTACATTGAGATATCTCTTGTAAGAACTGGTGTAGGAGGGGTAATATCCCCGTAATCTGGCATAGGTAGGGTAACTCTATCTGGTAGGGACCAGTCATCAATCTCTTGTGGACGATAGATTGGTACATACTTGTTAGTCATGCGGCTAATTCTACGTAGGCTTGCAACTTCAATGCGGTACATACCTACACCAAGCATTGCGCAAAGCTCTTTATATTGCGCCTTACGAACTTCTATCATCTCATTGAGTTGACGAAAGCGCTCTGATCGTGGAATAGACACACCATCAGGAGAAATAATATCAATATCAAATGCTGAGTCTGTAGCTAGAGTATACAAGGCCATAGTTGAGGCTAAAAGAACTAGAGGGTACTCATCTACTGGGGGGAGCAATGCTATCTGTGAGATTCTTGCCCCATGGGTATCTGTAGTATGTCCGGCATGTTGAAAGAAAGCTGTGTTGATATAGTACGTTACCTCTGAGTCAGTGAAGTAACGGTAGGCTTGACCGTAAACCTTGACCACTGCATTGTTTGCTGGTATGTATGATGTTGCAAAACTTAGTACGCCAACACCTTCTTCAATAGTTACGTTGGCAGACCTATCCACTCCATTAACTGTTACAGATAGTGTGTAGCCTTGAACAGGGGCTTGAGAAAGCTGGAATCGATACGTGGTTCCATCGCCTGTAAATGTGTCAGTAAATGACCGTGCTATGTCGCCAATCTCTGCTCTTAGTCTATCTGAGAGCTGTTGTACTGAGGCAGTCATTTATCCTCCATATAGGTAGTGTGCTAATCATCTTATAGAATTATATATTAGTCAGCGTAAAAAGGGCTCAACCCCGACAGGAGGGCGGTTGTCGAGGTTGAGCGGTCTATAGAGGAAATCTAAGTCCTCTTACAATCTATTTGATAGATATCCTTTTTCTTCAAGATGGTTAGCAAGTTCTTTAGAGACCTTGTACTTCTTACCAGCTTCAAACGAGTAATAATTACCCGCACCAAAAGTCATCATTTCAAGGGTCTCTGCGACGCGTACTACTACGCTATCATCCGCAAGTGAAACCCCTACGCTTTCGACCTCATCAATAATAGTTGGAGCTGCAGGGTTAACTGTGAGATCTGTAACTTCAGTCTCATCTTTAATTTCTTGAACCCGTGTAGCCATTGAAATTTCGTTTGCCCTTGCGACCTGTTGTTCAGCCACTGCCTTAAGTTGTTCTTCTCTTTGACGTCCTGTGACATCTGATACTTTTGCTTTTGACACGATTTGTGTTCTCCTTATAGTTTGAGTTTTTAGGTGGGGGCGGGTTTTACCCCGCCCCCGATTAAATTAGTTGGTTTCTGCGATAACTACAGACTGATCTGTGATCAGACCAAGACCGTAGATTGCGTACCAAGCAAGTGCATGCTCACGACCGAAGTCAAGAATACCGCCATCGCGGAGTTCGACTGGAAGAGAGATTGCGTGACCGAATGCGTTGTCTCCGATGAAGATTGCTGAGTAGCGATCCTTATCACCGTTTCCGCGCTTTGTTTCTGGAGTAGTGTATCCACCACCAGTTGCAAGTGCGCCTGCATATGCTGAGTCAGCTGAGTATCCTGAACCAGCACCGTTGACAACCTTGTCAATCTGTGTTGTTTCGATGAATACTGTGTCGTATAGACGACCAATTTCACCAAGCATGAAGTTACCTGGAGCTGCGTACTTTGTTACTTCGATGAACTCTGAGTTATCGCGTAGGCGACGGCTCTGGTGAGGGTGAACGAAAGCAACATATGTCTCACCTAGGCGAGGAATGTTACGTGTTGCAAGTGTCTCAACTGCATCCTTAACAGTACGTGTTGAAAGGAAGTGGTTACCTGTCATTGAAGCACGTGATGTACCGTTTGAGCCGTATGCGTAAAGGTTGTTACCAGCAGCGTTTGAAGCTGTTGAGTATAGACCTGAGCGATCTTCACCGTAGATTACAGATGAAGCGGCCATTAGTGTGTCGCGAGCCTGGCCATCAAGATAGAGAGCCATGTTACGTCCAAGAAGACGTGATGCTGATGCCATAACGTCATCGAATGATGCGTTAAGTAGTAGCTCTGATACTGCGATTGCAAAGCCGTGCTCTGCTACAGTAATTGAGAACTGCTGTGCTGTTAGTGCGCTTGTTGACATACGGACGCCTTCAACTAGTGAAGCTGCTGATCCGAGGTTGTTATAACGCATAAAGTTGATCTGGAGTCCAGGTGCAACTCCTAGTTCTGTCTTCTTAACAGCGAACTGCTCAAAGCGTAGAATAGGCATTGACTGGAAAAGAATTTCCTTTGACCAGATGGTCTGAATTGACTGTGTTAGCTGGCTGTTGGAGCCAGAGTATGCTGTAGGTGCTGCGGCTAAATTGCCGGTACCTGTTACGGCTGATGCCATGTCGGTGTTACTCCTTGTTCATATATGTTGGGGGGATTAGACTTACTATTTAGTTTTAACCAAAGATTCCTTTGTCCGTGCCACGTCCCATTCCGAGACGATCACGAACCTTCGCGTATTCGCTAACCGACATTGCAGAAATTTGTTCTGCAGAGAACTGTTGTTGATCCGAATTGTTTTCCATGGTTGGTGGCAATGTAGGGCGAGTTCCAGTCATTTCACGACGTGTGCTCTGTAGTGCCTGCGATGCCGAATCTAAGATCTTAGAGGATCGGTCTCTAAGACCAGTTATACTTTGTTCAATCTCGTCAGGAGTATTTCCTGAGATTAGATCTACAAGCTCAGGGATAATATTATCCTGTTCTTCTTGAACGCGACGGTTACGATACTCTGTAAGAGCAGCATACTGACGTTCACGTTCTACTAACGCGAGATTTCGTGCGTTTTCACTCTTCACTTCTTCTAGCTGTGACTGCCACTCTTTTTCTTTTAATTCAAGTAGCTGACGTGTGTCCATTTCAGATTCGGCCTTTTTACGGGACTCTTCTTCTGCTTCCTTACGGAGGCGTTCTGCTTCTGATAAACGTTCTTCACGGTCTTTAGCGAGAAGTGAAACTTCTCCCTTAAGAGACTCAATTGTGTCATAGAGCTTATTTTTTTCTTGCTCGCGTACACGCTTAAGGTCTTCTTCAGTATAACTCTTCTGTTCTGTGAACTGTGAAGAGGCCACTGTATTATTTGTTTCAGGAGCTGGGGTTCCTTTTGCTTCCATTTGGAAAGCTTCTAGAGCCGTTGCATCCGTTACAACTGGAGATGCTTGTTCTGACATGATTGTTCCTTTAGGTTTAAGAGGTCGTTGTCCGAATTAGTGCCACGATGACCTGAGGTTTAGTTTGGTACATAGTCTGACAAATATTTACAATATTTGCAGGCTAAAAGCTAGTCTGTTTGTCCTTTGAATCCATCATCGGATCCACCCTTAGCGTCGCCTGCTCTCCATTGTGGGAGCTTGGTTCCGTAAGCTTCAGTTACAAGTTCGTTCTGCATCTGACCTAGGGTCTGTTCTTCAAATGGTGTGATAACGCCAGGCTGTCCAAGAGGACCTGCACCTGTTCCGTCTCCTGGAGCAGCTCCTGGAGGCATAGTTCCGTCTGGCATCATTCCTGTCAAAGACGTAATAGCAGAGTTGATCTGTTGTTTAATTAAGTTAACAGCTCCGTCGCCCTTTGCATCAGCAATAAGTTCTGCACGAATTTCTTCGAGCTTCTCTGCTGGGAATTCTTCACCAAGCTGGCGAAGTGCTCCTTCACGACTTTCTAGGTTAAGAGACATCTTCATTTGAATTTCATTGAGAACAATGAGCTTATCTAATGGAAGAGGTTGTGGGAAGTGAACAATGGTCTGATATGTAAGCGGGCTGTTTAAATCTAATTGTGTAAGCTGATTAGGCTTAATTGGACCGTTATAGGTAGGGTTGTAAATGAACATTTCTGGTTCTTTAAACGCAAGAGTTCTAAGAATCAGTTCGTTAATACGACGTAATCCTTCTCCGTATTGAACAAGTTTCTGTTGATAGCGGTTCATTAGAGGTTGGTACTGAATAGAAAGTGCTACACCAGAGGTATTTGAAATAGGTTGTACTTGACCTAAAGCAGTTTCAGGTACACCAATCATTTCGTGCATAGCAGTCTTTACAACTTTAAGGTACTCAAGAGCACCCATCAGTCCTTGTCCGCCACCTTCTAGGTTAAATACTTGAGCTTCTTTTGGAAGACCGCCCCAAACTTTCTTAGGACCCTTTTCAAGTGATGAAGCTTTAGCACCGGTGATAACTGTTACAGGAGCTGCATGGTAGTTAACAATGTCAGCAATATCGGTAGCTACTTCATTATAGTTACGGTTTAGCGTAATAACGTCGTGGCAATCAGATAATCCCCAAGGAGATCCTGAAACACGAGTATTAGGAATGTGAATAATAGGTACTACACCAATAGGGTTAGCACGAGAGTCAATAAGCTCATCGTTGATGTATTCTTCAATACGGTCATCTGTAAGGATTTCTGTATAAGTATATACCTGACGAGTACCTTCAATAGAGGTACCCCAGAAACGATACTTAAGCTTAAAACGAATCAAGCGTGAACGATCATGTGGGTGAAACTCTGGAAAACAGAATGAAGCGTTAAGTGGAAGAACGCGTACACGACCTGGGTGATACTGGCCAATGGAGTCTTCGTATCCTTCCTCATAAGCTACTTTAACAAATACGTCGCCAGATACTCCGCCTTGCTGTCCCATCTCCCACATAATACCGTTTTTATCATTGTCAATTTCCCACACACGCTTTAGGATATCTGGAATGATTGCTTCTGTTGCTGTTGGGCTACGGAACTGAACTCCGCGACTAAATGTAAAGTTAATAATAAAATCTGTAAAGGCACGATAGTAGTTATATACCATCTGTGATTCGCCAGTCTCACGGCGATAAGACCAGTGATGGCCTAGATACATTGCCCAGTTAAGCGAGTAACGATTTAAACGTGGACCGTGTACTTCAAACTCTTCATCCGCTAGTTCTACAAGACCTAGTGGAGAAATTGAGATAGTTAGATCACTCGACGCCGCTCTATACGACGGAGGACTGAAATCAATACCACCGGCCATTAATTAGTTCCAATCATGTTTGCCCTCAAACTACGAAGTTTTTCTTCTTCATCTCACGCTTTTTGCGTGATGCCCTTGCTTTGTTTCTAGTTTCTTCTTCTTTTTTAAAGTCACGATTCTTAGGATCAACTTCTTTTAAACTACCTACAAATGTTCCACCTACTGCGGCCCATTGTTGGCTAAGCATTTTGTTTGCTTGTGGAGAATTACCTTTGCCTCTATGCTTAGGATATCTAGCTTTTGCTTGACTCTCTAATGCATCGTATAGCTTAGGATTACTTGGAACGCCTTTAGACATTTCTCTCCTTTAAGATATTCCAGCCCCAAGTTAATGGGGCCGGAATAGTCTTAGTATACAGTAATTAGTCGTTGACTGATGCAGGGTTCATGCGACCGTAACGGCCACCTGAACGCACAACTTCTTCAATAACGATCTGAGAGTGATCACCGAAGTTACCCTGTGCAAACTCGCCAAGATATGTTGGCGCTTCTACCCATGAAGCAGATCCAACGTGTGCACGCTGCTTCATTGTTTCTTCTGCGTACTTCTCCATGACGTTCTCATTGTGGTTAGGACGACCAGCTGGTGTGTCGTAACCTTGATCCAAGCCAACTTGGAAGTCATTTGGAACATCTGTATCTGTCGCGATACCTTCTTCAAAGCGAAGTGGTCCACGAAGACCTGGTGTTGCTGGGCTAAACTTACGTTCGTAAGTTGCTCCTACCTTCTCAGGAAACTGAGGAGTAGGTGCAATATTTTCCATTGCCATTGTTTATTCTCCTATAGGGTTGGGATTGAGGTCCTCAGGCTTAATTCTGTCTTGTGCTGAGCGTTTTGTCACCTTAAATACAATAATTAAAAGAAAGGACTGGCACTGACTTCAATAGTGGGCATAACCATTTCTTGGGTTAAAGAACAAGCTAAAGCCAAAGAATCCACAAAATCGTCGTGGGCATGGGCTTCATCAGGAGCTGCTACTAAGAAGTTAGGTCCTTTATACTGAACCTCAGCATCTGTCATTTGCTGATAAAACTTTTTCCAAATACGAAGTCTGCGGGTTTTGGCGTGAGCAGGCCAAGATACCATCTGACGTTGGATTAGGGATTGAAGGTGCTTCCAACGCTTGGATTGTTCAGTAGGGCTAGAAGTTACCGAAATAACTTCAGCTCTTGGCATAAGAATTTTTAGTCGCTGAGCAACCGCATCTCCCACACCGTTAGCGTCTACACCAATAGCTAGAACATCATAGTTAGATAAGAACTGTTGAATTTGGAAGTATTGTTCTTCCCAGTCATCTCCCTGAATTTCTAACCAGTTTAAAACACGATGATCGTAATAACCAAACTCATCAGGACGATCCCAATCAACCCAGACCACGGTAACAACCGTTGAGTCCATTTTACGGGCCGGGTCAACACCCACCACGACTGGCGACCTAAAGTAGCTCTTAACGAGTTCTTGAGAGGTATCTCCAAGGTTGTCCATTGTTGAGGATGTGATGAACATTCCTCTTTCAAGTAACCATTTACAGTTATACGAGAGTTGAAATTCATCCGAGTCTTCTCCAATGCGTAGCATTTCTTTTTTAATAAACTTTTGATAGTTAGCTTGAACTTTAGCTACATCTCTCCAGTCCCACTGAAAGTGGTTTTGCTTAGCACGAGAACTAGTCTGACGACGCTTATTGAGCTGAATAGCTCTGTAGAAGTTATTCTTGTGTGTTGTAGGTGTACCTGTTTTAACAATTGTAGCGTTATAGTAAGCACCCATAGGCGCAATAGACTTAGATACAACAAAGTCATCAGCTTCCTGGCACTCATCTATGATAATTAAGTGAAACGACTTAGATTCAATTTTAGCTCTAGGGTTAGCTGTCATCATCATAAGCGTAGAGCCAGACTTCTTTAACTTAATGTTCTTAGTTACGCCTGGAGTTTTAGTAGGGATATCATCAATTTCTGGATCCCCAAATATCTCCATAGCCCTTTCGCTAGTTAGGCGAGAAACGGTACGCCCATATAGGGTTTCTACCTGGTTTTGAACAGGAGCAAACATACCTACCCAAATACCATCACCAAACTTACCTAAAAGTTCAGGGTACATAATAGCTAGGCGTGGAAGAATAACCATAAGAGTTGCCACGGTATTTGCAATAGTTTCTGACTTGCCTGACTGACGTGAAGCTAGAGCAGTTACTTCTTCACCATCATTAATAATTACAGATTCAATAACCCGTTTTGCCAAAGGTTTTTGATAAGGGTGGAGTTCGTGACCTACAAGTAGCTCCATAAACTGCATGATCTTATCCACCAAAGCTTTTACAAACTCTTTAGATAGCTCGTCCATCTCTAGCTCAGGTACTTCTGGTAACTCACCTTCTTCAAGATCTAAGTCTTCTTCAGACTCTATCTCTTCAAAGTCATCTTCAATCTCTTCCATTACACAGATCTTTCTTTAAGGGTGTCCAGAATAGCGTGTAGCACTTCCGCACCTAATTGGGCCTCATCTAATGAGCTTTGGTTTTGACTTTTCTGCCATGCTGATAGATTACGACCAATAGAGTAGATAGTTTGGTCTGTCCACCCAAGAAGTTCTGCTGTAGGTAAACTACTTACTCTACGTTTAACTTTGGTTAGTTCTGTAGTGTGTTTTGTCTTACGATTAAAGATCTTCATATTCTGCCCCATATCTTACGGTATCCCAGTCAAAAGCTGCTTCTTGAATAGCTCTACCGTTAATAGCCCTAGTAAGTGCCGCTCTCTCTTCATATGCTTGGCCCCACTTACCAACTACTAGTGATAACCTAGTAAACGGTAAACGTATTGCCCAGCCTTTGCCCCCACGATATTTGCCATCTATCTCTTGGGTTTCTGCTCTATCTAATAATACAGGAGGTTTTACAGGATACACCATTGGGTGCCAGTAAAAGTTTCCAATATCACGCGTCTTCGCCATCTTCTATATCCTCACATATATGATCCGCCGTCTTATGTTCAAACATAACTTCGTCACAAAATTTACACTTAAAAGAACGAGGCTCTGTAAAATTGTTTTGAGCTGTACCGCCTATAGGAGTATCTTGATCTATTGGAGTATAGTCTACTATAATTTCTGGTGTTCTAAAAATTTCTGGTGGAAACGGTCCTTTAGCCCCACCAGCAGTCTTAGGTACTGGATGCCCTTGTTTAGTTATTACCCTCTGTATCCTCATTACTCAGTAGCAAGCTCTGCTGTTATAGCATCGTCTTCGTCTAGAGTTACAGGTGTTACTGCTGCCTTTTTACGAACTTTAGGAGCGGGAGTTTTAGCTACGGGTTCTTTGACAACAGGTGTTTCCTCAACTACAGGTTTGTTAGGTACACGTACACTGTACTCTTGTGTGAGAAGTGTCACAAAAGGCATGTTTAGGTTTAAAAACCGTGGGAGGTGTTCTGTACAAAAACCTTGTGGGTTTGATCCTGGATTAGCTACATAATAGTTAGCAGGTATTCTGCATACGTCACAAAAATGCATATTTAGGGTCCTTTCGGGTAATCTTATAAGATTAATCATACACCATATTGAGTTGGGTGTTGCCTGAACCCTGTAACTACTGGTATAGTATTGTATAGAGGGGTCATAGCCTCTAACACTAACAACGAAACAAAAGAGTTGCAACTAGCTTGGCAGACAGACGCCGAGCTATTTTCTATCTGGTGACAGTAGGTAGAAAATTCGGGTTGGCTTTCTAGCCTAGGAGATAGTGTGAAATTTAATGAAGAAACAATTGTAAAGATAAAGGTTACTTTGATGGCAGCAATGCTACTCATAGTTACAACAAATCAGGCCTACGCGGTCTACAACCGGGTTGATACCCCCACTGTGATCACTACCCCCGTGGTAGTTGATCCTCTAGATAAGTATCGGGAAATGACAAAGTTTAGTCCTACGGACCTTGCAGACATGCTTGAACTAGTCGGCTTTAAGGGTTACTCTTTAAAGTTGGCTTGGGCAGTAGTTATGCGAGAATCCAGAGGCAACTCTAATTCCCACAATAAAACGTCCTCAACCGGAGATAACTCATATGGCCTATTCCAGATTAATATGCTGGGTAGCCTTGGGGAAGACCGAAGAGAAAAATTTGGTATTAAATCTAATGCTGAACTACTGGACCCAGTAACAAATGCTCAAGCAGCCTTCTACATGACTAGTCGTGGAAAAGACTTTGGGTCTTGGGGTCTAGGACCTAATGCATATGACGGTACAAGTTCCGAATCAGCAGTTACTGACTGGTTGGATGATTTTCCTAAGTAAATAGAAAAGGCCCCGTAACTGGGGCCTTTTTTATTACTTCTTACCTTTATCTAAATATCCGTTCTTTTTAGGGTTCTTATCATTACCCTTATTATTATCCTTATCTTTAGGACCCTTTGGTGGATTCTTTGGTGGATTCTTTGGAGGTGGAGAACCGGCAGCTGCAGTCTTAGGCTTATCTTTTTTCTTGGTTTCATTTCGTTCAAGAGTACCGCTCTGATTTTTAGGATTAGTTAGTCCTATTTTACCTACCGGTTGTAACCCCATACTATCAAATTGTCCCATGATTACTTCTTTCCAGCTCTGCGCTTGTTTTCTTTAGCGGTATTCTTACCGTGCTTTAATGGTCTAAGGTTACTAGAGCTATCGTTGTCATGATTATTATCTTTGTGATCAACGTCTGTGCCTTTAGGTAACTTACCATGCTTCTTCTCGTATTTAGCTTTGGCAGCGTTCTTAGAGGTAGTGTGCCAAACACCGTCTTTCTTATAGTGCTCAACAATAATTTTACGTCCGCCATTAGCAGCAGAACCTTTGTACTCTTTACCCTTAGCTACTTCTTTTTTCTTTGTAGCCATTACTTGCCCTTTTTCTTTGATACAGCCATATTGTCAATAAGATTTGGGTAAGGACGACCAGCAGCCTTAGCGCGTGCCTTAGCAGCAGACTTCTTAGCTGGTGAAAGCTTCTTATCCTTCTTTGATGGATCTGGGGTATCCCATACTTTTTTAGCCATTAGCAGTCCCACGCTCTCAATGATTTATTGATGCGGCTGTTAGGATCTTTAGCTGTTTTAGCAGAAGTGTTTTGCTTCTTCATACCTTCCATGCGTGCACAGAATGATTTGCGACGTGCTGCAGACTTAGGAGACTTAGCAGCCTCTTTCTTCTTTACAGGCGCCTTTAAATCTGAACCTGGGTGTTGACGCTCATAAGACTTACGACCGGCCTCATTAAGACCACCTTTTTTATTCTTACCTTCAGAACGTTGCCACGCTGCTGACTTAGCCATTATGCTTCTCCATTCGTTGTGCAAACGCACCTACATAAGTTAGATACACAAACTGTCATATCCATCTCATGGTGACAGTTCTTACAATACTTTGTGCTCATTGTAGATCCTTTCGCTCACTCCAAGAGTCATTAGCAGAATTGTAGCACTTATGTGAGTCGGCTTTTCTTTGTCCTGCGTCTTTACCTTTAGCTCCGCCAGTTGTAGTGTGTGTCCATGGGCAGCTTAGGCAATGCCACTTGTGCAAACCTAACCCACCTATTTCTCCACCAAAGGTGTATATAGTATCGTTTGAGTAACCCATTATGTACTGGACTCCCCACTAGCTCCACGACCAAATCTACGGTTAGTAATAGCGTGATCTCCCGCTTGATCAGGTTCTTCTTTATACGCCTCTTCAGCAAATTCGCGACAGTTATCCCGTAAGTTTTTAGGGCGCCTGTTTCCTTTAGGCTGATAAGACATAAAGATATCTGTTAGTGACATCGTTTACTTCTTAAATGATCGATTTGACTTAGGTGCTTCAGTTCCTCTAGCTACGTTGATAGGGTTTGCACCACCAGGTACACCCGCTCTACTAGCACGACCCTGTAATTCCCGTGTTTGAGGGCTTAGGTTTCTAACACGTAACCATTGCTGGCCTCCAGAATGTGCAGGAGGTTCCATACCCGGTAGTGCCAGTTGTTCTGGCTCTTCCTTAGGAGTTTCAACTTTAGGAGATGTAGCTTTAGCTGGTGCAGCAACTGGAGCCACCATCTTCTTTGAGCCATAAACACGCACAGTCTTTGCAGGACCTTCAGGTTCAGTAGCTACTGGTTGTTCTACAGGAGTGTTGCCAGCAATCTTTGCAAGCTGCAAAGACACTGTATTCTGTGGTGCTGCAATTGGGGTTTCTTTAGTAACAGGATAAATAACTTTTCCTGCGTGTCGTTTAAGAATATTACTTGTAGGGTTTGGAACAGCTTCTTCACCAGCTTGTTGGTGAGCAGTAATAGGTCCTTCAACATGCACAAATCCGTCCATCACATCATGTGCTTGACGTACAGAAATACCGTCATCATGAGGTTCTTTACCCGCAGCTCCAAAGTTTTCCATACCAGGAAGCATTTGATCAACCATACCTGCTTTGTAATCATATTTAGTAATTGTCTTCTTAGTCTTAGGATTCTTCTTAACAGCTTTAGGGTCAGCAATTACACGCTTAGTTATTTCAGGACGACCCTTTGTAATAGGTTCAGCAGTAGAAACTCCTGGCTCATTTACAGGTATCACATTAGGACGATCCCATGCAGGAGCTGGACCAGTAGAATCAAATATACTTGAGAACTGCTTGCTAGGTGGGGTAGGTGTGTTAGCAGGTGCAAACATATCCCGCTCAGGTGCTTGTGTAACGAGCAAGCCTCTTTCAGGAGGTATAACTACTGACTTACCATTTACAACAGCTTTCTTTTTAGTACGACGTTTCTTATTTTGGAACTCACCAACTTTAACTCTTTCAGGCATAGTTGTTGTGCGCTCTACAAGAGTAGAACCGCCCTCAGCATATCCGGAATCACCAAGTTCTTTTGTTGGAAATGGGGCTCCTTCACGAGTAACTCTAGCTCTAGATGTAGCAATACCTGTAGTTTGAGTAGCTTCGCCACCTTCACCGTTTTCGTCTACACCAGAAACAGTAAAACCTCTATTAACAGTACGACCACTACTTCTGATCATTCCAGCAAGTTTTCCAGTCTTACGATTTATTTTAGGAATAGGTTCTCCAGCGCGATTGCGAGCAAGAACTCTTCCATCAACTTCTGACTTAGAGGCATCTAGCAAAATGCGGTTTGCATAGGCCTTGTGTTGCAAGCGAGAATCAACGGAAACACTTGCAGGAAATTCGTTCTTCATGTTGTTAACTTCATGTTCCCACAAAGAACGACCAGAAGCAGGAGGAATGTTTTGCTTAAGAGCTTTAATTCCACCACGAAGATTTACAGTATAGAATCCAACTTCTTTATCTGGATTCCAACCTAAGGTTGAATCAATTTCAGCATTACCTGTGTTCTTATCTACTACGTAAGATCCAGTGCTTGCATCTTTACGTACACGCTCTTCTTTACCGCCACGCCAAAAACCATGACCTACTTTATCGCCACCTTCAACTTGCTGTGGTTGCATCTTAGGCATATCAGGGTGATTATCTGCAATAGGATGTGCAACCCCTGTTGTTGGGTGAATCCAGTGAGTAATTCCTTCGCTTTCAAGATTAATAGGTCGAGCATCTCTTGCAGACTCATGCTTTTTAAGTAATGTGTGTAGGTACTTAACCTTAGCTACTGTGTTTCTACCGCTACCTTGTGCAGACTTAGCAATGTGATCTTCTGTAAGACCACCAACCAGCATAACTTCAGCCAAACGACGATGATGACCGTAGTAAATCTGATCAATATGTGAAGGCTCATCACCTTCAGGATCCATTTCATTTACAGTCTTATTAGTTGTTTTAGCAATAGCATAGTCACGCTTTGCAAGACCTAGAGCTAAATCATTTACGCCGTTTTGATCTCCAGGAAGACCAGGCAATCCTTTAGCTTGACGACGAGATTGTAAAACAGCTACGTTTTGTTGAGGAGTTTCTGCAGGACGTGGAGAGTCAAAAGTATAGATACCTGTTCCACTACCACCAGAAGCTGTTCTAGCTGAGCGCGCAGCAGATTGCGCAGGAGTAGGTGTAGGGTCTACTTCTGTCATTCTAGGGCGAAGTGGGTCTTCTGTAGTATCTACTTCATTTTTAGGAACGGTAGAATCATTAATTTCTCTAATTTGTCCGGAATATTTTGCAAGCTTTGCATCTCTAGCTTGTTTTTCAGGTACAGTAGCTTCTGCACCCAACCCACCAATCTCATTTACATCACGTTCTTTTTGAACTTCTTCAAAAGCCGGATTCTTTTCTGCGCCTTCTCTTTTCCAGTCTTCGCCACTCTTTGGGGCAGTATCTACGACAGGTGTTTCTGCAGGACCTTCAGGCTTAGGTTTTGCAGCTGCTTTCTTACGTGGCTTTGGTTCTGGTCTAGTAGCTTCTGGAATTGGAAGACCAAGCTCCAACATCTTATTAATAGTAGTGTCTTCGGTAGAACGTGTAGCAGCACGTTCTTCTCTAGAGGCATCTTGTGCTTTTTTGTTAGAGGGTTTACGACCAGCTTTAGCATCTTTGCTTTGTTTAGCTAAACGCTTCTTACGAGCTTTCTCTGGATTTGCCATTTTATTTTTCAGCTTTCTGAACGTTTGTCGTTCTTAGGGTGGGTACTACTATGCTTTTTTAATACGTGCTGCTGGTGTTTCTGCTGTAGGGGCGTCTGCTGCAGGAGTAGTTACTTTAGGAGAACTAGCATCTGCAAAAATAGTAGATCGAGTATCTGGTGCACCAAACGGTGATGCAACTTTATCTGGAACAGGCTTTACATTTTTTTCAACTGATGGGTCAGCAAATGGCTTGACCTTCTTACCTTTACCACCTTTAGCTGCTGCAGGCACTTCTGGATTAGATGTATCCGGTGTTATTACTTCAGGTGCTTGACCAGCATCTTTTGCAGGTATACCAAGATGTGGATGACCTTTAAGTGCTTGAAGCTGTCCTTGGTATTGATTAGGTCCTGCAACAAGAGGACTAATACCACCAGACAAAGGTAAACCAGCAGATGTTTCAAGACCTGCAGTCATCTTTTTAGTAATATCTAATCCGGTTCTCAGCCCATGACCAGCAGTAAGACGATCTTGACGTCCCTCTTCTTTGGTCTGTGTAATTTTATTTTTTGCCTTGGCAGATTCTTGAATCATGGTGTAGTTATGGTTTGTTGCTTGGCTTGCAAGATCTGCAGCTATGCCGTAAACAGCACCGTTAAGTTGACGACGTTCTTTTAGCTGATTGTCAAACTCCATTAGAGATGTTTGGTAAGCATGACGAACTTCGTAATCTTTTTTCTTAGCATATATACCGACCATCGCACCAAGTACGCCGCCATTAGCGCCTAGGTTGTTGCTGGCTTGAACCTGACCTTGTCCTAATATAGCTTTCATATCTCTCCCAAATATTCCTCTAAACTATCAAGAAGTTTAGCAATACCGCCTTGATCTGTAAGCGCTACAGAGTTTTTATTATAGTGATGATTGCAGAAAGAAAGAGTCCCGTAGGGTAAATCTACTAGGATTATCGCTCTAGCTGAGCAAGCATCACATTGGACCCGCTGCTGCTCCGGTAGGACCTGCTGCTTCTCCGCCACTTGCTGTGTCATTGTTATCCCCATCTGTAGGTGAATCCATATAACCATCTTGATACTGAGCTAATCCGTTATTTGATATGCCAAACAAAGATGCCCACCAATTTTGAGCTTGTGGTATATATGGGCCTCTCAGCAAACCTGCAGTAGCAACCGCCCTATCAGTAGGGTATCGGTGCTGGTGTTTCTTAGGGTGTGTCATGGGATTATTGTCTCACTAAAGCAAAAAGCCGGGAGCGTTAACTCCCGGCTCTTTTATTTGCTTTAAGCTTATGAAGCTGTTGCAAACGGTGTAATTGTGATTGTAGCTGTTGTTGAAACTGAAGATGCTCCAGCGGCTACTGATTGTGACTTGATTGTTCCAGCAACACCTGTGAGGCCAGCAACTGAAAGACCAGTTGTTGATAGTGTTCCTGAAGTTGTTGTTGTGAATGAAACAGTGTTTGTAGCAACTGCTGTAACTGTCCAAGTACCGTTTAGTGCGGTATCTGGAGAGACAAGTGATGCAACTGTAATCTTTGTTCCAACTGGGTACTTAGCACCAGCACCTGTTGAGGTGATTGTTGCTGTTGTACCTGTGCGTGAAACTGCTGTGATTGTTGAAGCTGCGTTTGTTGCTGCTGTTGCAGTTGTAATGTTAGCTGCTTCGTAACCTGAATCCTTAAGGATATCAAGAGCGTTAGCAGTTGTTAAACCAACTACTGCAGGTACGTTAATGTAAGCAATTCCTGCTCCATCAGCTGCTGTAATAGCAGTTGTTGATTCAGCCTTGCCGTACTGTCCTGTGATAGCTCCTGCGTTAGCTGCGTTAGTTACAGTGAACTTTAATGGGTCCGCTGAAGCAACTGTTGCTGCTGAAAGGTTGTAGGCTGAGGCTGTAAGTCCAGTAATGTTTACTGAGTCTCCAGCTTTAAGATTATTTTGTGATGTGTATGTAACTGTTGTTCCATTACCTGAAACTGCTGTGATGATGTAGTTACCTTCTGCAGCTACGAATGCTGGGAATCCAGCCCAGTCTGCTTCTGCAGTTGTGTGGTTAGCTAGAGCTGGGTTAAGACGTGCACTTGGGTAAACTGAGTATCCAGTCCATTGCTTGTTGTAAGTTGCGTTGTTTGCAACTACTTCAACAGCTGTTCCATCTGTGCGGTCATCATTTGGTTGCATAGGGAAGTTTCCCCATACGAAGTCTACGAATACGTTGCCGGATGAATCCAACAAGTTTCCATTGTTATTTGTTGCCATTTATATTCCTTCACTTGATCAATGTGAGTGTCCGGGATTGGACTGACCAATAATGACAGAAATTAAGCCTCTTGTACGTATGTATGTATTTCTCCGCCAGAGTAAATATCGTGTTTGATAGCAATCTCTATAGCTTTGGTAAGAGTTTTCTTAGCAACCTGCGCAGAGGTTATTTTTGAGAAGTTCATAGCCTCAAGTGCGCCTAGAGCGATGTCTCCACCACTACCGGAGTAATAAACGTTGCGGGCTTCTCTATCCCAACTATAGTCTTCAAAGATTGGGTAGATTACTCCACGCACTGCAATGATAAGACTTGAGTCATGCTCTGCAGCCGCACCATCATCTTTACCTTCATACCCTGCATCTTGAAATGCTTTACGAAGTGCGGGAATAAAGATAGTTGTCATCCATTTATCTAAATCTTCATTTATTCTAGGTTTTGGCGCTTTCCAACCAAACTGTGCGATATTTCCACCACGGGATGCACCAGATACAGCAATTAAGATTCCGTTGTTATTAACAATTTTATGTGTAGCTAAATCCATGTAACGACCCGAATCATCGGATGCACGAGAATCACAACCTATAACGGCCCAACCATCACCTTGTATTGCGGCAAGCGTTGTCATAAGAACCCTCTCGTAGGTATATAGCTTACCAGACTAATCCTGAGTACCTTGCTCAAAGCTCTGACCGGTACTTTGAGGAGGTTTTCCGTATACCGTGTTCCACCCACCACCTTGATACCTACTTAACACAGCTTCAATGTAGTCGGTAGTAGATGAGTATCCCTCTAAAGATTCCCATTCATCCTTACTAACACCATCATACCCAATAAGGGTGCCGTCACGCATTAGGATAACCAGGTATTGTAGTTCGCGGTTGTACCCAAGCTTCTGAGCTCGTGCACCGCGTTTATCTAATCCCCTACTAGGTGCAGGATCTACAACTTCGTAACCAACACCAAAATCGCCATCTTCTGCAGTATTGAGCTGACGACTGTTATCATTTAGGCGGGCATCTCTAATTGCTCTATCTTCTTCTGTAGGAATTAAGATATCTAATCCGTCAGAGCGAGATCCTCCTCGAGCTTTCTTTGCTTGGGCAGCACGAGCTTGATCATCAAGGATCTCAGTGAGCCCTCTACCTAATCCACCACGTTTGCTAGCCATGAGCTAAGTCTACTCCTTGCCGCCCCAGCCGCCACCCTTAAAATGTGCGGGAGTCGCTTGCCAAACGCGGGACATATTTGTGCTACACCCAGAACACATAGGAAGGGTGTCTTCATGTATAGAGCGCTCATACTCTATAACAATCCCACAAGCATCACATTTAAAATCGTATCTTGCCATTAGTCTTTGCACTCCTTGCATCTTGCAGTTGGTTTGGTGGTTCCTACAGGTACCTTGAACATCACTCCACAATTAAAGCAGAGCACATCTAACACTAGTTCTTGCTGTTCCATAATTCTCAATCTTTTCGGCGGGAGGCCTTTGGTGTGTGTACAGGCCGTGCTGACCTTCCTGGGATCGAACCAGGGACACTTCGATTAACAGTCGAATGCTCTGCCTCTGAGCTAAAGGTCAAAAGGACAGTTTATACTCATGTCCAGGAGTAAATACTATCACACTATGAGATAGTGATTACCTTTGGCTTCTTTTCCTCGGGTAGCTCTTGTTCCAGAGTGATCCTTAACATGCCATCCTTGAGTTCTGCATTCTTTACGACTACATACTCTGCAAGAACGAACTCTTGCTTGAAGTCGCGATTTGCAATTCCCTTGTGCACATACTCATCCACAGATGGCAGTTTAACGCCTTCTACGGTCAGTGTAAGCTCTTTTACTGTCACAGTGATATCTTCCCTACCAAAACCGGCTACAGCGACCTCTAAGACGTAATTATCCCTATATTTAAAAATGTTGTACGGAGGATACCCGCTAGTTTTTGTAGCTTGGCTTACAGTGTTGAAGGTGTCAAATAGGTCATCAAAGCCGATTGCCCAGCGATTGAACTGAGGAAAGAGCGAATTGATTGTAACTACCTCTGATTTTGTGATCTTAGGGTAGTGACCCCACTCTTTTGGACTCTTTGGTCCGAATGGATCAGTGTAACGATCCAGATGATTGTCTTTGTTGCTTCCTGAATTAGGCATAATTGCCATTTTTATCTCCTTAGACGATAAATTAGTTAAAAGAGGACTCATTTGAGCTCCTCTAATCAATATTCTAGCACATTTAGCCACTGTATCGCAGTAAATGTACCTTTTCTCTTCTAGAAATTTTATAACTATGATAAGAGTTCCCCGATTTCCCGCGTAAATTTGCCACAACTATGATAAATGTCACAATTCGGACATTTCGGACACCCCGCCTTGGCCACTGTATAGGTCAAAATACACTCAACCACTCGCGTTACCTGGTGGACAAAGCGGACAAAACGGACTTAAGGGTCGGGGGGGTACAAAACGGACATTTGAGACAAATGGGTGGAAAACGGATAAGTAAAATAGAGTGAAGCCGACAAACGGCAAGAGTTTGATAAGTGTATGGACAACTACCTGACGGGTTGGGTGGGTGCGACTCCCACTCAACTCACTAGGGGAATACATAAGAGAGATACTCCTATGCCCCTAAAGAAAGGTACCAATGTCCAATCGCGATAATCTAACGCGTATGACCTCTATCCTTGCCCCAGGCAAAGATGGCTATGTCAGCGCGATAAAGGAGTTCAGCCTAGAATACAAGGCTGACGCAACTATCCTGCCTACTGAGTGGGCTGACTTGTCTGCTAAGCAGACTGTTATCCACTTCGGGGCTTATCTCGTAGCGCACAAGGGCTTCACAGCCGAGAAGGTCTATGGGTACGCCAATGTTATTGGTGAGTACTCTATGGCACTTGACCTCACAGTTGATGGAAATACCATCTCTGCCCGCCTCTCTTCACTAGAAGAGCAGTTGGAAGCAACCAACCTTGACTCTGCTAACTCAGCATTGTACAAGGGTGAGACACAAGCCAAGTATGCCGACGCAATTCTGTCTGGCATCAAGAACCTCGCGGCAGTTGCCAAGGTACCTACGCTCAACACAGCGTGGGTGCTTGACGCACAGAAGGCAATTCGCCAACTGGAAGACCTTCTACCTGTAGAGGTAGTAGCGCAATTCCCTGTATCCACAGGGGATAAGGTGGCTGTCTAACACACTGAGTTCAGGGGGCGGGTTCGCCCGCTCCCTGTCTCTTTCTATGCTCATAGTTACTATGGTCATAGATGGAGGGTCTAGACCAATCTAGCGACAACTATCTGTAACGATAGACTCCACAGGTAGTTCCATACACGAAATCGGTGTCCTGCTAACGAATAGGCTCCTAACTCTCATCATTGGGAGTTGGGAGTCTATTCAGGCTACTGTCGTCACACATCTATTATCATTGAGAGTACGACCAGGTCTAGCACTATGGGGTGGCTCTGCTATCAGGTAGTTAGTGATGGACACATAGAGAACGAGAGAGGCGTAGCGAAAGGCTTGCCTATACTTGAATGTATCTCTCAGGGGCTTTACACACCTAGGCTGGTCTGCCTTAATTGACTTCAATGTGATTATCTATGTGTCCTTCACTCTCTATCTGGAGAGTAAGAAAGGATTACTATGAAATGCTATGACTGTAAGACACAGATAGATGATGCTATTGGCTATGAGGCATACATCTTGTGCTATCCCTGCTATGACCTATGGTCTAAGGCAGACATACAAGCAACTATAGAAGCAGGCATAAGAACTGCTAACTGAGACTCGTAATAGGGTGGGTTATCACTCCCTTATGTCTGTCTCTATGGTTACTTGATAGCCATAGTATTCCCCGCCCATTTTCTACCCGCGAAAGGAGAAGAGTATGTGCCAAAGTATGTGCTTCAATGATGTAGTTCACCCGAGCAACATCTGCCACGTTTGCCAATCTACTGAACAGATTGTCTATTCAGGTGTAGATGCCTTTGTACTAGGTGTCCTTACAGAGAAGATTTGTTATCCCTGCGCTAACAAGCGCCAAACCTCCCTATCATAGAAAGGTATTGTATGTGTAACCCCTTTGATGGCACACAGTTGTGTGCTCAAGTTGACCCCGACCTTTTCTTCCCTGAAGGTTGGGGAAACTTCAAGTCTAACATCGCACAGGCTAAAGCCCTGTGTGCTCAATGTCCTATGCTATCTGCTTGCCGTACATACTCCAATGAGACTGTTGGTCTCTATGGTGTATGGGCTGGTGAGTGGCGTGATGGCAGAGGCTATGTAAGTCCGGCTCCATACCCAACAACTAACAGAAAGGTAGCGTAATGCTATTAGATAACGGAACAATCATAGGCATTATGATTGCATTGCTTGGTGCAATGACAGTTATGTGTCTATTCTGGCGTGAGAACATCTCACTTACCAGAGAAGTACGACGCCTACAGGTAGCACTACGAGATGAGAGGAGAAACAACAATGGATGAACAACTTATGAAGCAATTAGATCAACTCTTTGATGAACTACAAGAGTTCTGTACTAAAACCCTTGCCGAAGTTATGGTAATGCGTATTCAAATCAATCTATTAAAAGACTCCCTTAAGAACTAGTTTTATCTGAGACGTCTGCTACATACTGCAGACACAGGGGCGGGTTGAGAGTTGAGGGGTTCTCCCCGCCCCCTTGTTTTATCCCTACAAGAAAGGAAAGCAATGCAAACCCTATCAGTAAAAGCAACAATGACTAAGTCAGTCATTACACAGCAAGATAAATACACACTATGTATGCACATTATCAAACAGATAATGTTTTCAACACAAACAATCGAGGCGCCCTATGTTCCGCAAATCACCCAACAAAGACAGAGTCAAGCGAGTACAGCAGTTACGACGCTCCAACGCAGCGGGTTCCTTGCCCAACAAGAAGCGTTGGTCTAAGCGTATGCGCAATCTATGGAAAAAGGAGATAAGCAATGAGCAGTAATGTTACAACACTCAAGGTAGGTATCGTATTACAAGGCGATGGCGGTGTATCCACAGGCGCTATGATACTAGCCCACAAGCCATCTGATGAATTCACAGACATTATCCTGTGCTATTCAGCCAGCAGCACTTATGATCCATTTGTTGTATGGACATATGAGCACGCTTCAGGTATCTGCCGTAGAGGTGAATACTTTAACAACATCTTACACGCAGTGTTTGCCTATGATGAAAGGGAATGGTAATGGGTAAAAGAAACAAGAGTCCAAAAGACTGGACAGATGAAGACAGAAGAGAGCACGGATATATGACTATTGAAGAGTTCGTTGATAAGTTTGCCTTTGGTCTCAAAGAGTCTTTACATACTAATTGGAAAGGTGCCAGCAAAGATGATGTCTTTCATCCTGAAGACTTGACATCTAATATGCTTTCTTATGCAGAGTCAGTGTACATAGTTACTGGAATCTTTGGAGTAGGGAGCACAAATGTCAAAGAGTGATAATCCACCTGTATATATAGCAACAGATGAATTTCTTGCAGAGATACGAGAGTTAGGTTATCACGACAACATAGATTTAGATGACCTGCTTGATTTACTAGAGGAAGACCCATCATACATAGAGCAGATGCGTGCAACTGTTCTGTGTATAGATGAGATGAACTTTGTCAGTCGTACTGTTGCACAGTGGTATTACAACAGACGCTTCCCAACATAAACATTCCCCGCCTGCCTATACAGTCAGGACACACACCAAACTCCTACACTCAAAGGATAAGTAAGATAGATGGCTGTCTGTTCAGACTACTATCCTCTGCTTGTAATCCCCATAATCGATAAGCGCATTGGGCGTGTACGGATAGATTCTTTTGAATCTACTTATCAAACAGGGTTATGGAACAGGTAAACCCAGAAGATGAGTAAAGGTCCTTTTGTAGCTCGTTTGGTGTGTGCTCTGGTTGTATAGACAACCTTGAAAGGACTATCAAGCACCTAAACGTTGAGATAGCAAGGAAAGGCAGTGTGCTAAAGCTTCGAACACTAACCCTATGAGAATAGGTGTCGTTATTAGATGACTGACCCCCCTGGTCCGAGTACCTCTCCTGTTTCCCGTAGACTTCGTGGGCTATAGAACAGATTGGCTAACCAACACTTGAATAGACCTGGATATATAAACGACAGTATGGGGGTTGCTTAGGCAACCCCCATCTGTGTTAGTATTCCCACCTTGTGTGGGATGTACCTACTAAGAAGGAGGTACCGCATGGCGAAATCCGCCTTGCATTACTGTAACAACTGTGGAAGGCGTATCCAACCACACCAATCCGAGTTAGCAATCAGGGTAAGGTATAGCCTTGATTACTACCATGAAACTTGGGAGGGTTGTTACGAGTCTACTCGTGAGAGCGACAAAGTAAAAGCAATGACTAAAATAGAAACCGAGTTAGTAAAGATAACTACCATCTACTAGTCAGTTGGTCTGCCGAGACCTGAGGTAAAACACGGCTCCTGAGCAATGAGGTAAAACTGCTCACATTATTGGTATGACTCGGAGTTCGGGCGTCCACACGTGGGCAAAAACCTCCCTTCGTCTACACCAAATGTCCTGAGTATGACAACTAAAACTGCTCACGAGTAGGCGCTACCGTCTATAAAGAAACTCCCGAACCGCCAACAATCCCAAAGTATGATTCATTTCAGAACGTGGAGGAGCGTACCGGCTGCCGTAAGGTAAGCGGTTGGAAAAGTATTAATAGACATTGGGGCGCCTACTCCCTTAACAGAAAGGCTAATCGTGCCAACACAAACAATCCCCCAAACGTTTATCAGTATGCATTTATTTTTACTAGAGGCACAGCTGTTTCACGGTTGTACTCGCAAAGAAGCATTGATGCTATGGAATGATGGCATCGACACTCTATACGACTGTGTAGAGTCAACCCAAGCCGAAAGGATGGACAAGTAAATGGCAACAAAATCAAAGGGCAATCGTAATGATAATCGCCCCAATGGCAAAGCAGCAAAGAAAAACCCGGGCCCTGCCCAACCACCAAAGACTAACTTCGAACACATCAATGGACGCAGTCCTGTTAATGATGCCAAGCGTGAGGCTTGGAAAGCAAAAGGTGGTCGTTGGAATCACAAATCAATTCCTCACTGGAAGACCGGAAAGGTTTACCAGCCATCAATTATTGCTCCAGCTTTTGATCCAGAAAAGCTAGAGGCAATCCTTAATGGATAGTCTTAAAGTCTATTCACTGGACTATCTAAAGGAAAAGCAATACTCCGATAACATTACCGAAGATGCCACTCGTTTAGAGTGTGCTGGTCTTGTTCTCGAGATGGTTAATCACTTGTCAAAAAAGAAGCTCTTGCACCTTACCGAAGATGAGCTTCAGAGTCTGAAGAGCGCTCTTGTTTACTCAGTGATTGGCGAAACACCTGTTGGTGATGCTTATGCCAACAACAACCTCTTGGTTATTGATAGCCAAGAGAATGAATATGTTGCAGGAATACCTGTAACACCACCCAAATAAGGAGGGCCCCAGTGGCTAGAGTCACAAACCTAATCAACAAAGCCGATGCTCTTGAGCAGCTCAATGCTAGTCTAAAGAAGCACAAGGCTGAGTATGACAAAGAGATGAAGGAGTATACAGCCAAGAAAGCTGTGTATGACAAAGAGATAGTTGCATACAACAAAGCCGTTGTTGCAGCAGCTATCGCACATCTAAAGTCTCTTGATACTAAAGAGACTGTGTATCGTTCAAGCTATCGCAATGGCAATATCAATATTGATTTTAATATTG
>Ga0209191_1000515_pt1 | contig 29640 bp, 29 predicted proteins | sample S_130626_EF_Meta_FD_187320 | JGI IMG/M metagenome (GOLD analysis project Ga0209191, IMG submission 187320) | Freshwater microbial communities from Lake Simoncouche, Canada to study carbon cycling - S_130626_EF_MetaG (SPAdes) (version 2) | ecosystem: Environmental > Aquatic > Freshwater > Lake ...
TAGTAACCCTTCTCATAGGCCTAATGGCCGGTGCCGCTATTGGATATCTAGTCGCACGCCTTAAATCTGCATCCTCTGTTGCAGATCGCGCACTTCTCGATGATTATAAATCTCAGTTAGAAGCAGAGCGCAGCAAAACAGAATCTGCAGTTAAGGTAACGGCCGAACTCGTTGCAATGAAAGAGTCAGTTGAAAAACTCTCAACCCAAGCAAATGAGGCAAACCGCATTCGCACAGAGGCTGAAGCAAAGTTAAATACAACAATTCTTGAGATGCGCCGTGCCTCTGAATCCATCTTTGATGAAACAAAGAAGATTGCCGGCGCACTTTCAAACTCACAAACCCGTGGCAAGTTTGGTGAAGCCCAACTTGAACTATTACTACAAGGTGCCGGCCTTCGTGAAGACCACGAATATTTCCGCCAGAAATCAACGACTGATTCAGATTCATCAGGTATTCCAGATATCACGGTGAAGATGCCTGGTGGCAGTCATATCTTTATCGATTCAAAGTTTCCTTTTGATCGCTTCTTAGAAGCATATGATCCAGCTAACAATGGCGAAAGAGATGAACTCTTGCAAGCTCACACAAAAGATTTGCTCAAGCACATCGATGCACTTGCTAAACGCGGCTATCACAAGTCCCAAGGCTCTCCAGATTTCGTTGTTCTCTTTGTTCCCTTTGAAACGTTGCTATCTGAAGCTCTGCGTCTAGATTCAAATCTGCTGGAAAAGGCTTTTAAAGTAGGCGTAACGGTTGCTACTCCAACTTCCATGATGGCGCTTCTTCGCACTATTGGCTATATCTTCACGCGCAATAAGTTAGCTGAGAACGCAGATGAGATTCAAAAGGTTGCCAGCACCTTCTTAAAAAACATCACTCTCCTACACACTAAGATTGTGGCCGTTGGTAAAGCTATTTCATCAACATCTAAAGCCTATGAAGATTTAGTGCCAACGGCTGAAAAGACTGTTCTTAGTCCAGCCCGTCGCATTCACAACTTGGGAGTTACTGGCGATAAAGATAAACTGGCTATTGAATACCCAGAGGCACCAGCATCAGTTCGTGAACTAAAGAGTGATGAACTAGGCGATGATGACTTTATTGATGCAGAAGAGATAACAGATGGAGATAAGTAAATGAGCACCGTAACTAAAATGGCGATTCAAGGTCCTGGGCTTAAAAAACAAGGCATCGTCGTGCTGCAGAGCTTCTTTATTGGCTTCTTTACTTTCGTTGAACTCTGGCTGCGCAGTGGTGTTGGAATCCTTACTGGCGTAATGATTCTCATCTCTTTCTATGGCGCACTTCGCTTTGGTCGCCCTGGCACAACCTATGTTTCAGTTGTTACTCCGCCGCTAGCTTTTGCAGCTAACGCTCTTTTTTGGATCTTAATCTTTGACGGTTTTAGACCTTCTCGCGTTGGTATTGATTTCATTGCAGCCCTTGCCAGTGAGGCACCGTTTCTTATTATTGGTGCTGCTTATGGCTGGTTTGTTTACTTGAATGCAAAGGCTAAAACTAAGCCTTCTAAAGCCCGCAGAGATTAAATCCCAGCTGCTTTCATATCTCTACGTAGCTCAGGTGGCAGGGCAAAAAGCAGTGATTCTTCGGTTGCTGTAATAGTTTCAACATCGTTATAGCCATGCTCGGCTAAGGTTTTCAAAACATCTGTCACCAAAATCTCAGGTACTGATGCACCGCTAGTTAAACCAATAGTCTCAACATCTTTAAACCAATGATCTTGTATCTCTTCGGCATAGTCGATTAAGTGTGAAACCTTTGCGCCATATTCCAAGGCAACTTCAGCTAAGCGCACAGAGTTTGAAGAGTTCTGTGAGCCAACAACGATGACAAGGTCAGCTTGCGGAGCAATAGCTTTAATTGCTTCTTGGCGGTTTTGTGTGGCATAGCAAATATCATCACTAGGTGGATCTTGAATCTCTGGAAAGCGCTCTTTCAAGATGGCAACTGCATCCAGAGTTTCATCAACGCTCAGTGTTGTTTGAGATAGCCAGACAAGTTTTTTTCCTGGAGTTGGTTCAACAGTGCGAGCGCCATCTAGACCGTCAACAATTCTGACCTGCCCGACGGCTTCACCGGCTGTGCCCTCAACTTCTTCATGGCCATGGTGACCAATAAGCAAAATTTCAGCATCTTCTGCAGCAAAACGTTTTGCTTCCATGTGCACTTTAGTTACTAGTGGACACGTTGCATCAATAGTCTTGAGTGATCTGGCAGCTGCTTGTTCGTGAACAAGTGGTGCAACACCGTGGGCTGAGAAAACAACGGTCTTACCCTCAGGAACTTCATCGGTTTCATCAACAAAGATCGCGCCTTTTGCTTCCAAACTGGCAACAACGTGAACGTTGTGAACAATCTGTTTTCTCACATAGACAGGTGCTCCGTAGAGCGCCAAGGCTTTTTCGACCGTCACAACAGCGCGGTCAACCCCTGCGCAATATCCGCGGGGCGCAGCAAGTAGAACTCTCTTAGCCATGAGGGGAGTCTATTAGGCTGGGCACATGTTCGAAACTTCAAGTGAATCCCCCGCGCCTGTGCGGGTGGTGACTGAAGCAATAAAAGAATATGTAGATCGCCTTGGCCCTATCTGGGTGGAAGGTGAAATCTCAGAACTTAATGAACGCAGCGGCATGATGGCTTTTATTCGCCTGCGCGATCCAAGCGTTGATATGTCCTTATCGGTCATGTGTCACAAATCAGTAATTGCTGCCATTCAACCGCTGCCAGCTAATGCTCGAGTAGTGATGTATGCAAAGCCATCTTGGTATACAAAAAACGGTTCTCTTACTTTATCGGCCCGTGAAATCCGCCAAGTAGGTGTGGGTGAATTACTTGCTCGCCTGGAAGCACTTAAGACTGTGCTTGCATCGCAAGGTCTCTTTGACTCTGATCGCAAAGTTAGTTTGCCACTGCTGCCAAAAAAGATTGGCCTTATCTGCGGTCGCAATACCGATGCTGAAAAGGATGTTGTTGAAAACGCTAAGCGCCGCTGGCCCAGCGTTGAATTTGAAATCCGTGAAGTCACAGTGCAAGGCGCAGCGGCAGTATCTGAAGTATCAGAGGCTCTGCGCGAACTTGAAGCCAACAAAGATGTTGAAGTCATCATCATTACTAGAGGCGGCGGATCCTTTGAAGACTTACTGCCATTTAGTGATGAGTCGTTGGTGCGACTTGCGGCATCCTGCTTAACTCCCATTGTTAGCGCCATCGGCCATGAGAAAGATTCACCGCTCCTAGATCTTGTTGCAGATTTTCGAGCATCAACTCCAACTGATGCTGCAAAGCGCGTGGTGCCAGATATTGCCGAAGAAATTGAGATGATTTCAAAGCTCACCGATAGAGCTCGTCGCACATTACTGAGCCGCATTGAGATGGAAGCAACTCGCATTAAATCCTTTAAAGATCGCCCTGTGATGAAAGATCCCCACGTGATTATTACTTCTAGAGCTGAAATCATTGTGGCGCTTAAAGATCGCGCCCATCGCTCCTTTGCCAGCCATGTGAAAGTAGCTAAAGAAGAGTTAGTACAAATCAAGGCCCGCGTTAGAGCACTATCACCACAGGCCACATTGGATCGTGGTTACTCAGTAGTTCAATTAGCCAACGGCGATATTGCCCGTGATGCAACCAAGTTGAAAACTGGCGATGTATTGCGCTTGCGCCTTGCAAAGGGCGAGACCAATGCCACAGTGACGCCGATGAATGTGAAGGAGTAGATTTAGCCCATGAGTGAAAAGAAGATTTCTTACGAAGCTGCCCGAGATGAGTTAGCGCAGGTTGTTGAATCCCTTGAAGATGGCAGTGCCACACTTGAGCAATCACTCAAGCTCTGGGAGCGCGGTGAAGAGCTAGCCAAGATCTGTCAGGAATGGCTAGATGGGGCAAAGAAGAAGTTAGATTCTGCAAAGCCGGCGGCAAAGTAATAACAATGTCGCCTACTTTTTCCTACTCACAACTTCTCCCCCTTGGAAAAGATGAGACGAAATACCGTCTTGTCAGCAAAGAAGGCGTGAAGGTTGTACAGCTAGGCGATAGGCAGTTTCTAGAAGTCTCGCCAGAAGCCCTTTCCACATTAACGGCAGAGGCCATCCACGATATTTCACATTACTTGCGCCCAGATCATTTGCAACAGTTAGCAAATATCATAAAAGATCCAGAGGCTTCGCCTAATGATCGCTTTGTAGCAACTGATCTTTTAAAAAATGCCAACATCTCTGCCGGTGGAATCTTGCCGATGTGCCAAGACACTGGCACGGCCCTTGTCATGGCTAAAAAAGGCCAACACGTACTAACAACTTCTAATGATGAAGTAGCTATTTCCCAAGGTATTTATGATGCCTACACACATTTGAATCTGCGCTATTCACAGATGGCACCGCTCACAACCTGGGAAGAGAAAAACACTGGCAATAACCTGCCAGCCCAGATTGAAATCTATGCCGACAGTGATCACGCCGATGAATACAACTTCTTATTCATCGCCAAAGGTGGTGGAAGTGCTAACAAGTCTTTCCTCTATCAGGAGACTAAAGCCATCCTTAATCCCAAGGCCTTCATGGCCTGGCTAGATGAAAAGCTGCGCTCTATTGGAACAGCTGCTTGTCCGCCGTATCACTTAGCAATTGTCATCGGTGGAACCAGCGCCGAGCACACCGTGAAAACTGCCAAGTTAGCTAGTACTAAATATTTGGATTCCCTGCCTACTAAAGGTGATGCAGCAACTGGACATGGTTTCCGCGACCTTGAATTAGAGCAACAAGTCCTAGAGCTCACTCGCACACTCGGAATTGGCGCCCAATTTGGTGGCAAGTATTTCTGCCACGATGTTCGAGTTGTGCGATTGCCAAGGCATGGTGCATCTCTTCCTATCGCCATTGCAGTTTCATGTTCTGCCGATCGTCAAGCAAAGGCCAAGATCACTAAAGAGGGCATATTCCTTGAGCAGTTAGAGCAAGATCCAGCCCACTTCTTGCCTGAGACAACTGATGAACATTTAAACGATGATGTTGTGGCCATTGATTTAAATCAGCCAATGGATGCCATTAGAGCCCAGCTCTCTAAATACCCTGTAAAGACGCGTCTTTCCTTAACTGGCACATTAGTTGTTGCCCGCGATTTAGCACATGCAAAAATTAAAGAGGCGATGGATGCCGGTGCACCAATGCCGGAGTATCTAAAGAAGTATGCGGTGTATTACGCAGGTCCTGCAAAGACTCCTGCTGGTTATGCCTCTGGTTCTTTTGGTCCAACAACTGCAGGACGCATGGATTCCTACGTTGAGTATTTCCAATCCAAGGGCGGTTCACATGTGATGCTGGCTAAAGGAAATCGTTCAAAAGCGGTAACCGATGCCTGCAAAACCCATGGTGGTTTCTACTTAGGTTCCATCGGTGGCCCTGCTGCCAGATTGGCACAAGATTGTATTAAGAAAGTCGAAGTCCTAGATTTTGAAGAGTTAGGGATGGAAGCGGTCTGGAAAATTGATGTGGTTGATTTCCCAGCATTTATTGTGGTGGATGATAAAGGCAATGATTTCTTTGCCGAAACTTCAAAGCCGCTAACTATTGGAACTAAGCCTTAAAAAGCTTTTAGTAGTAACGGTGGGATTTCCACTTAGACCATGCTTTGCAGGGAGTGTCATAGCGCATGGTGATGTAGCGAATTCCCCAACGGATCTGAGTCACTGGGTTTGTGCGCCAATCAGTTCCAACAACACTCATCTTCTCAGCCGGTAGAGCTTGGGCAATTCCATGAGCTCCTGAGCGATAGTTATGAGCCTTGTAGTTCCAATGGCTCTCTTTCGTCCAGAGTGAGTTCAAGCATGAGAACTGAGAGTCATCAAAACCATACTCCTCAGCCAAAATAGCCTGGGCAACTTTTTTAGCACCGATTGGGGTGCGCGCCATTTCAACCTGGGCGCTGATCGCTGAGACCAGAGCCAAGTCTGAGGAGAACATCGCGCCCACTGGTGTGGCAGCTAAATTGATTGAGCCATATAGAGCAGCAGCGCTATCGATGGGATTGATAGCTGCGGCTAAGGCAGTGGCATCGCCTTCAATTTCAATGGCAGAGGTCATGGGAAATTCAAGACCGTAGGCACTTGGAAGGGCAGATGATAAAAAGAGCATGGAGGCAACAACGCTCCAGATCGCAATAGTTTTTTTCTTAATCGTCATCGTCCTACTCCCTTCTTCTAACCCGCTTCACCTGACCGCAAGCCATCAGCCTCAAAATGAGGCTTCATAACTAACGGGGAATGGCTTTAGAGTGCCGGCTGAGACTGACATCGGCAAATCCAACTAGGCCTAAGTCGCAGATTCACAGAGAAGGTGAAGCTGTGGATGGGGTAAAACCGCAGGTCACCAAGGCGAATGTCCGAATTGCCCTAAATGTGACTGTGACTTTCTTTTAGCCCGGTAATGGACCTTCCAGCATCTCGGTCACAAGGGCTGCAATCGGCGAGCGCTCGCTACGAGTCAGGGTCACGTGGGCAAAGAGTGGATGGCCCTTCAAGGTTTCAACAACTGCCACCACACCGTCATGGCGACCAACACGAAGGTTGTCTCGCTGTCCAATGTCATGGGTAAGGACCACTCTGGAGGCGGTGCCAATTCTAGAGAGCACGGTCAAAAGAACTCCGCGCTCTAGGGACTGAGCTTCATCGACGATAACAAAGGAGTCGTGAAGGGAGCGACCACGAATGTGGGTCAGCGGAAGGACTTCAATCAAGCCTCGGTCCACGATCTCATCGATAACCGGCTGGCTCACTAATGCTCCCAACGTGTCAAAAACGGCTTGGGCCCATGGCGACATCTTTTCGCCCTCGCTGCCCGGCAAGTATCCAAGTTCCTGGCCGCCCACTGGATAGAGAGGACGGAAGATGACTACCTTTTTATGAATGCGCTTTTCCATTACTGCTTCAAGACCTGCGCACAACGCCAACGCCGACTTACCTGTTCCTGCCCGCCCGCCCATAGAAACAATTCCAATGGAGTCATCTAAGAGCAGGTCGAGTGCAATGCGCTGTTCGGCGCTTCGACCATGCAAACCAAAAGCTGAGCGGTCTCCCCTAATTAACTGCAACTGCTTATCAGCTGTCACACGGGCCAAGGCGCTGCCGCGATCTGAGTGCAAAACAACTCCGGTGTGGATCGGAAGGCTATGGGCCGCTTCATGATCTGCTCGATCTGATGAATACAAATCATCGATGACAGATGAGCCAACCGTGAGCTCTTCAATTCCAGTCCAGCCACTGTTTGCAACTAGCTCTGCTAAATACTCTTGGGCCTCAACTCCCACCGATGATGCTTTAACGCGAAGCGGTAAATCTTTAGAAACGAGAACAACGTTCTTACCATCTGACATTAAGTTCTTGGCTATTGCCAAGATTCGGGTGTCATTAGTGCCATCTCGCAAAAAGCCATGAGGCAAGGTTGAAAGGTCGGTGTGGTTGAGTTCTACTGAAAGGGTTCCACCCTCTGGAGTAATGCTCAGGGGTTGATCAAGTCGGCCATGGCTCACTCTTAAATCATCAAGGGCGCGAAGGGCAGCTCGGGCAAAGTATCCCAGTTCTGGGTGATCGCGTTTAGTCTCAAGTTCGCCAATAACAGCGATAGGAATGATTACTTCATGTTCGGCAAATCTGTGCAGGGCTCCAGGATCAGCTAATAAAACGCTGGTATCTAAAACAAAAGTCTTTCTAGAGCTTTGACTCTTAGCAGCCAATGGCTGGACTCCTCATTTTTAGTTGTACTAGTGGGGTGCTGCTTCGGATATGAAAAAGGTAGAACACGATGAGGCTAACTCTGTGGCAACACGCGCCGTGAAAAAGTTAATTCTTAAGGAAGGTTTTGGGCTAAATCTCAACTGCCGAAACGGCGTTGTCGAAGTGAATAAGCACGCAGAGCACGCAAGAAATCCACCCGACGAAAATCAGGCCAATAAGCCTCACAGAAGTAGAACTCAGATAAGGCGCTTTGCCATAAAAGGAATCCACCCAGGCGTTGTTCCCCTGATGTTCTAATGAGCAGCTCTGGATCTGGTTGGCCTGCGGTATATAAAAACTTAGAAATATCATCGGCCGTTAACTTCTCTTTTGCTTGATCTAAAGAAAGACCAAGCTTTTCTTCTTCACCTAGGTATGACTTCACCGCATCAACAATTTCTCTCCGGCCCCCATAGCTAATGGCAACATTTACTTCCACGCCATCGTTTCGGATGGGCTTTAACCCAGCTAGTTTTTCTGAGAGCCAGGGCGGTAAGAGATCAAGGGCGCCCACCGCTTTAATATTCCAACGCCCGGTGGCTGCTAACTCATCCACGGTCTCACCAATAATCTTGAGGAGCTCTTCAATCTCATCAGAGCTTCTTTTAAAGTTATCAGTTGATAGCAACCACAGCGTCACAACTCGAACATCGGCCTCATCACACCAGCCCAAAAACTCAATGATCTTATTTGCCCCGGCTTTATGGCCATTAGGATCAGTGTTGCTGGGATTAGCTTTGGCCCACCTGCGATTGCCATCGAGAATGACACCAACATGGTGAGGGGTCTTCGTGAAATCTAATGCTCGAACTAAACGCCACTCATATAGTGGATAGAGCAATGACTTGATGAGTTTACGAATAACGGCGAACAACTCGACGTTCGGCAATCAGTGAGGCAACTGGAAGAGTTCCGGCTAGAAGCAGACCCAGCATCTTCATCAACGGCCAACGGGCTTTGACTGAGAACTGCAGCGCGGTCAGAATATAAATTGGGTAGAGGTAGCCGTGCACCATTGGAATCCAAATAATTGAGCTGTGAAGATCTGGCAGATCAAATAGGTATTTGATGGGCATATAAACAAACCAGAGCAGAAGTGACATAACACCTGAGACAACGGCCATTACTCGAAAACGCTTAATGCTTGATTTCATGGCTTAACTCTACGGCGATAGAAGGGAAGGTAAAGCACCACGCCTGCCATAAGCCACCAGATCACCACATATGAGATGTGCTGCCAGTAATAGCCTGGGATTCGAGAGCTCAGCTTCTCTGGGCTAAGGCGCGCTCGAATTAATTGCGAGCCCTCATGGGATTCACTCTTTGCCAAAACATAGCCATCAAATAAATCTAAATCTGTTAATCCCACAATCACTGAACTATCTAGGCGTGATATTGCACCATCACCGTTAAGTGAGTGATCATCAGATTGAGAAGGGTGTAATTGACCTTGAATATCTATAACCATGGCCATCGAAATATCAGGATTGAGTAATCGCTCTGACCACAAACCTTTCACAACTAAAATCCCTTGATTAACTCCTACTTGAAGGAGGCCAACTTCCCAATCACTCACCTTTCCATCACCATCAGCTTGGTTAGGTGCTCTAAAACCTGCAACGTAATGTCCTGAAACTTGCACCATACGATTCATTGCATCCGGTGGCAGGGGCTGGCGTGCGGTAGCAATAGATGTAAGTGGAACGATTTTTGTATCAACTTGAGTAGCTGTTACCAAACTTTCCTTTAATGCCCCAGCTCGATCTAGCTGCCAGAGGCCAAGTGAGAAAAAGGTGGAAACAATAAGTAGAACTGCTAAAACTTGAGCAACTTTGGAGAGGAATGAATTACTGGTCTGCGCCGTCATCGCTTCGATCAACACCCATAAAACGCTTATAAAAACTGCGCATTAAGAAAACTACGGCGATTATCAAAATCGCAATGGTTAGAGACCCTGCAGCGCCCACCTCATAGTTTTTTTGCATGGCATAATCATTGCATGCAATCAGGCCCTGAGTTCTCCTACGAGGATCGCTATGGCGTGCGCCCTACTAAGGGATGGGTAGCCCCGGCAGTAGTCATTGCTGTAATGGGAATTAGCTGGCTGGTGTGGGCAGGTCTGCATCACTCCAACCCCAACATCCGTGCCTCAGTTATTTCATTTACTGCCACAACAGATCGTGAGATGTCGATTAGATATGAAGTAGTCCGACAGGATAAAAATCAGGTTTTAACATGCACTTTAGTTGCACGAGATTACGATAAAACCGTAGTGGGACAGATTGAAGATGAAATCGGGCCTGGCCTTGAAGTAGTGCAGAAAACCACTGATATTCCTACGCGTAGTCAGGGTGTTAACGCTGATGTGGTTGCCTGCCGCATTAAATAAGTTGTAGGAGATACACCCACCTAGTACCTTTACGCCTTATGAGCGCACAGACATGGTTAACGCAGGAAGCTGCAGATCGTTTGCGCGCCGAATTAGAAAACCTAGAACAGCATGGCCGCAAAGATGTCACGGCAAAGATTGAAGCTGCCCGTGCTGAAGGTGACTTAAAGGAAAATGGTGGTTACCACGCAGCCCGCGATGAGCAAGGCAAGATGGAAGCACGCATCCGCCAACTCAAGCAGATGTTAGAAAATGCTCACATTGGAACTCCACCTGCTGCTGCCGACGGCAAAGTAGGTGCAGGCATGGTTGTTACTGCAGAAATTGCAGGCGATGAAATGAAGTTCCTATTGGGTTCACGTGAAATCTCTTCGGGTGATCTCGATGTCTATAGCGAGAAGTCACCACTAGGTGCTGCAGTAATGGGCGCAGAGATTGGTGCAACGGTTTCTTACACAGCCCCTAACGGCCGTGAAATAAAGGTCGTCATTAAGTCTGCAGAGTTTTACTCTTAATTAGAAGTGTTTTTATACTTTCTAATACTTAAAGGAATAAATATCACCATAAGCAAGACCATATATAGCAATGATGTCTCTAGTGGGTGCTGACTTGGCCAAGAATTAGCAGTTGCCCCAAACTCATTTTTCAAACCAAACAGCTGACGGCATGCTGCCACCATTGTTGAGACTGGGTTCCATTCAGCAAAGTACTGCAGCGCTTTTGGCATTCCAGTAGTTGGAGCAAAGGCATTGGAGAGAAAAGTAAGTGGGAAGGTAACTAAGAAACCCACACTCTGCACAGTGCGTGCCTCTTTAACGGCCAAACCAACATAGATACCAATCCATGAGAGGGCATAGCCAAACATGAACAGAAATAGGAAAGCTAAAGCGATTGAAAGGCCCCCTGATGTTGGGCGCCAACCCACGGCATATCCTGCAGCTGCCATCACAGTTAAAACAAGAATATTTAAAAGTGCATCGCCAAAGGTGCGACCAATAACAACTGCGCCTCTGGAGATTGGCAATGATCTAAAGCGATCAATGAGCCCCTTCTTCATATCTTCAGCTAATCCAACTGCTGTTGCCGCCAAGGTAAAAGCTACAGTTTGAACGAAGATTCCAGGCATCAATAACTGCACGTAACCACCTGGTTGACCAGTTTGAATTGAGCCGCCAAATACAAAGCGGAAAAGGAGCACAAACATCACTGGTTGAATAGTTGAGAAAACTAGAACTTCAGGGATTCTGGCAAGTTGCAAGAGCTGACGCTTGGTGATGGTCATGACATCACTGATTATGTATTTCATTTCTTGCCCCCTCTTTTTTTCTTCACTGGTTCAGCCACCGTTTCTTCAGCTACGTGGCCAGTCAGAGATAAGAAAACATCGTCTAGAGAAGGGCGCTTAAGAGAAATATCGAGGGGATGGATCTTTGCTTCATCAAGTGCCCGAAGTGCACTCATGAGAGCGATTGACCCTGTGGTAACAGGTGCTGAAATAGTTCGGACATCAGTGTGTGTTGCCGTTCCACTGATTTGGGCAACTATCGCCTGAGTTGTGGCAATGTCAGAGTTTTCAACAGTGATCTCTAAACGCTCTCCACCAACCTGCTTTTTCAAAGCATCTGAAGTTCCGCGGGCAATTACTTTTCCGTGATCAATTACGGCAATCTCATCGGCTAATTGATCTGCTTCTTCTAGGTATTGGGTTGTAAGTAAAAGTGTTACTCCACCTTTAACTAACTCTTGAATTACTCCCCACATCTCTTGGCGACCGCGTGGGTCAAGGCCAGTTGTTGGTTCATCAAGGAAGAGAACTTTTGGTTGCACAATTAACGATGCAGCTAAATCTAAACGACGGCGCATTCCACCTGAATAGGTTTTGATAGGGCGGCGAGCGCTATCGGTGAGTGAGAATCTTTCTAGTAATTCTTCAGCTCGCTTAATGGATGAAGATTTACCTAAGTGATACAAACGACCAAACATCACTAAGTTATCCCAGCCAGTTAATGTCTCATCAACTGCTGCATATTGCCCAGATAATCCAATTAATTCGCGCACTTTGTCTGGATGCTTTATTACATCGATTCCCGCAACAGTTGCATTGCCTGAATCAGGTTTTAATAACGTTGCGAGTATTCTCACAGTTGTTGTTTTACCCGCACCATTGGGGCCTAATACGCCTAAAACTGTGCCTTCTTCAACATCAAGAGAGAGATCATCTAGGGCTTTAACCTCGCCATTGCGATAGGTCTTGACTAGATGTTGGGCGATAACTGACTTCACGCGCTAACCTTACCTACATGTCTAAAAACCCCCCAATTAACGCATCAGCAAAGGCCCACACCCACAAGGAAATCATGATCATCCTGGGCGGCCTTATGACTGGAATGCTTCTTGCAGCCCTTGACCAAACAATCGTTTCTACAGCGCTAAAAAACATCGTTGAAGAATTTGATGGCCTCAACCACTACACATGGGTTGTTACGGCCTATCTACTTACATCAACTGCATCTACTCCGCTGTATGGAAAAATCTCAGATATCTACGGCCGACGTATTGTCTTCCAGTTTGCAATCGTTACCTTCTTAATCGGTTCATTCCTGGCTGGTGCATCACAAAACATGGAGCAGTTAATTGCTACTCGTGCATTGCAGGGACTTGGCGCCGGCGGTTTGATGGCACTTACATTCGTCATCATCGGAGACATTGTTCCTCCGCGTGAGCGCGGTAAGTATCAGGGGTATTTCGGTGCAGTCTGGGGCTTGTCTTCAGTTGCTGGACCACTTCTTGGCGGATTTTTCTCTGATCACACGCAGATCCTTGGTATTACTGGATGGCGTTGGATTTTCTACATCAACCTACCAATCGGAATTGCGTCTCTCATTATTACTTCAGCTGTTCTGCACATCCCTAAGGTCAAGCGCGATCATTCCATTGACTATTTAGGTGCAGTATTAATGGTTGTCTCTGTCTGTTTGATTCTGCTTTCAGCATCAATCTATGGACCTCAATATGGTTGGGGCGATAGCCGCACCATTACATACGCAGTAATTGGTGTTCTACTAGCCATTCTCTTCTTATTCTGGGAAGGCAAGGCTAAAGAGCCAATTCTTCCTTTGTATCTGTTTAAAAACCATACTTTCTCGGTTACATCGGCCCTGGGCGCAGTAATTGGTGCTGGAATGTTTGGTGCAATCGTTATGTTGCCTCTCTACTTCCAGGTTGTTAAAGGTTACACAGCCACTGAAGCTGGACTTAAGTTGATTCCACTCATGCTTGGAATTGTTTCCACATCAATCGTCTCAGGCAAGATGATCTCAAAGCACGGTCATTACAAGCGCTTCCCAATCATGGGCACAGCGATTATGACTGTTGGTATTTTGCTCATGACACGTTTGCAGATTGATACGCCTTATTGGCAGATCTCAATCTATGCCGTCATGGTTGGCGCTGGTCTTGGTCTATCCATGCAGACCATCGTTATTGCACTTCAAAACGCAGTTGAATTCAAGGATATGGGCGTTGCGACTAGTTCAAATACATTCTTCCGCTCACTCGGCTCCGTATTTGGAACTGCAATCTTTGGAAGTATTTTGACTAACCGTGTTGTCCACTACATGTCTTCAGGTTTTGGCGATTTAGCTAAAACTAATCCGAGCGCACTTGCTGGCTTTGATACTGCTCAGTTAGAAGTACTGACAACTAATACAGCTGTATTAAAGACTTTCCCTCCAGTAATTAAGCAGTCCGCATTAGAGGCTTTCGTAAACTCTTTCCACATCGTCTTCTATGCAGCTGCACCGATTACTGCCCTTGGGTTGTTATTGGCATTTATGTTGCGTGAAACACCACTTCGCACATCACAGGATTACGCCGCAGCACGTGAAGATGCAGCAGGAGAATCACTGGGTTAATGCAATCTCCATTTAAGGATCTGCCGCGAGAAGTATCCATACTTGTCGCGGCATCCTTTTTTGTAGCCGTTGGTTTTGGAATCGTCTTACCTGCAATCCCCGTCTTTGCTAAGTCTTTTGGCGTCAATAACGCTGCCATTGGCCTCATGGTCTCTGCTTTTGCAATTACCCGCTTTGCCTCTGGCTTAATCTCTGGCACGTTGGTAGATAAATTTGGTGAGCGCGCAGTCTTTTCTTCTGGCGTGTTTATGGTTTCACTCTTCACATTCTTAGCAGGACTTGCACAAAGCTATGAACAACTTCTCTTTTTCCGCGCAGCTGGCGGACTAGGTTCATCAATGTTTTCAGTTGCTGCAGGATCAGTAATCATGCGATCTGTAGATGATGCCCATCGTGGTCGAGCTCAGTCGGTCTATCAAGGATCCTTCCTCTTAGGCGGTATCGCAGGTCCTGCAATTGGTGGACTGCTCTCAGTTATCTCCCTTCGTGCACCTTTCTTTGTGTATTCAGGATTACTCCTATGTTCAGGAACAGTTGCTTTCTTTTTTCTTAAAGGAGACAAGATCGGCAAAGTGGATAAGAACACAGACACCTCTGATCACACCACGGTGCGCGAAGCGCTAGCGATGAAGCCATATCGGATTGCACTTGTCCTTGCATTTATTGGTAGCTGGGTTTTCTTTGGACTTCGTGCATCAATCTTGCCAATCTTTGTTACCGAGGAATTGAACTCCACAACTGCAGTTGTCGGTTATGGTCTTGCACTCTCTGCAGTGCTTCAAGGAGCAATATTGCTTAGGGCTGGCAGATACTCCGATGAAAAGGGGCGCCGGGCTGCATCAATAATTGGCGCACAAGTTGTTTTAGCGGGAGTTCTATTACTGACTTTCTCAGTTCACATCTGGATGTATTTACTTGCTATGGCAATTCTTGGCTTGGGTGGTGCTTTCTTATCAACCACTCCAGCTAGCATCGTGGGCGATGTTATTAAGGGCAAAGGTGGCAAGGTAATTGCGATCTTCCAAATGGCAGGTGATGCCGGCATGATGGTTGGACCAATCATTATTGGCGCGGTTTCAGATCTTTACTCCTATCGCAGCGCTTTTGGTTTATCTGGTGCGATTTTTCTCATTGCTCTGGTGCTTGTCTATCAAATACCAGAGACCAGAAATGTCGAAGAGCCCCAGGTTAAAAACCTGAGGCCCCTCGATGAAGATCTCTAATTAGCGTCGCAAGATTGAAAGCAGACGCAGAACTTCTAGATATAGCCACACGATTGTGACCATCAATCCAAAAGCAGCACGCCATGATTCTTGCTCTGGTAAGCCTTGACGAATTCCTGTTTCGATTTGATCGAAATCAAGAATCAGGAAGAAGCTAGCAAGTGCAACACCAGCAACTGCAAGAAGTAGTCCAAGACCAGTGATGTTATAGAGTCCAAGTCCATCACCTAGGCCAGCAAATGCGCCAATCATTGAAACTAGTCCAAGAATCAAATATCCAAACATTGCACCCATGAGTACTTTGGTGAATTTTGGTGTTACACGGACACGACCGCTCTTATATGCAAATAGCACTCCAGCAAATGCACAGATTGTGCCGATTACTGCTTGGCTGACAATTCCTGGGTAAATCGAGTTATACACATGACTGAGAGTTCCTAGAACTAAACCTTCACATGCTGCATAAGCAATTACTAATGCAGGTTTGATTTTCTTGCTGAAGATATTGACCATGGCAAGGATTAATCCGCCAATAAGTCCAAGCATGAGTGCTCCACCACCAAGGTTAAGTGACCATGCAACAGCGCCAACGGCGACTAGGACTGCAAACAAAATTCCTGTACGAGTGACTACATCGTCAATCGTCATGCGACCTGTGCGCATCGATGATGCAGCAGGTGCGTTATATAGATCTTCCATCGCTGCTGGGTCTGAGTTAACTGTGCTCGGATCAAATGCAGCGTATCCACGCTGATTAAACGCCCGTCCTAAAACAGGGTTTGAACTGCGCATATCTTGTCTCTCCTTTTGTAGTGCCACCAGAACCTCTGGTGGTTTTCATGCATAACAAGTTTAAGGCCAAGAAGATTCCCGGGCACGTTGAACTTGCACCCAGGGTCAAAAATCGATTACATCGCCAGCTCTGCCCAAATATAAAGGCCACCCAAAAGGACCAGTATCACTGCAGAAATAATCATAAAGACCTTCAAGAATCCCTTAAAGTCTGACCAACTTTTTGCCCGCTCTTCAGCAGTGACAATTACATTCATTTCCTCTGCGCAAACTTTACATAATGCAACATTGACCATACTCACCACATCACCATAAATATTTCTTCCGGTAACTCGGGGACGTTGAGCAAAGTAGACGGAATTACCGTCACAGCGAGGGCACTTGTAAATAGGCACGGCCAAATGATTCCAAAAGACATCTCTAAGGTCAAGAAGGTTCGATAGCCCAACGGCAGCAGGAGCGAAATTCAATCTTATTTAGATAGACAGGAGATCACATTTGTGTTGGCGCTCAATTCCAGCATTACGCCATTCACTCTCCCAGTAGCACTATTTTCGGTAACGTCTGCACCTAAATTGGAGTACTCCATCGTCTGCTTGTTTAGGGCCGTTATTCTCCATCCATAATCGTATTTCTGAATTCCCCAAAGACCAATGACTGACTCCCCCTCTTTGCCAGGGATATTGGCAGCAAAGACTTTTGGGCTGGAATAGGTGGGGAATACCTGTTTGATCGCTTTAATATCTTCTGAGCTAAAATCTGCAATAAATCCCGATTCAACCGTGTACTTCGAATTAATCATTCCTGCATTGATATTTGTTAAGTCCTCCGCGGAGGCAGATTGGCAAGGTTGGATGACAGGACTGCTAGCTTCTTCACTTGATGAATTCGAACAAGCAGCAAGTAATAAAGTCGACGTCAGAGTTGCAATTACTAGGATTCCTAAGTTCTTCTTCATTGTCTGTAGCCCCCTATTTTGTGTATTTAACTAAGTCTCTGATTCCCTTGCAAAATACCTTCCAAAATCTTTACCAAAAGGCTTATCTACTTAGTAGCGCTAAGTAATAAGGCAAACCCTATGGTTAAGTGCCTAATCAAAAAGATTCCAAATAAAGAACACGGCAACTACCCCTAAGCCAAAGACCCAGATACCCGACCAATCATCTGAAGAACCAATAGTGCGGTTAAACCACCAATCAACTATCGAAATAAGACCCCAAGCAATCAACACAAGTGCGACTAGACCGAATAAAACTTTAAAGCGATTGCGGTATAACCACATGACAATTTCTCTTGTCGAATCTACTGAACCCATACATAGATACTAGGTTTTTTTAGCAACAATGGCTACCCTCGTCAATTCATCGCCTTGAAATTCTCAGACAATGTGTATGAATTGTGTATGTATTTTTCATTCAAGTGATTGATCTGAGCACCTTGGTGCGATGCTTTACGCACAGATGGTGCCCCGAGTGGGGGTCGAACCCACACTGGGAGGATTTTAAGTCCTCTGCCTCTGCCATTGGGCTATCGGGGCCACGTGCAAGGGGTAAATCTACCCTGCTTTTCTAATCGATTTATCCAGCTAAAGAGCGCGCTATTCCATCCAAGATATCTGATTCAGAAGCCACAAATTCAATAGCCCCAGTTGCTTTCATGATCTCTGAAAGAACAAGTGCTCCTGCAGGTATTACATCTACTCGACCTGGGTGCATATAACCAAGAGCTAATCGTTCTTCACGGGTTTTAGTTAAAAACATTTGTGATGCATCATGAACTTGCGCGGCACTAATTCGCGATAAGTGAATTGCATATCGATCATATTCAGATAAATTCAATGCAGCGGCTGCAACAGTGGTTGCTGTGCCGGCAACTGCGATTAAGGTCTTGGCTTTTGTAATAGGAACAATGCTGGCAGCTTGTGCGATTGCTTCAACAATGTCGGCCCGTGCTGCATCTACCTGTGATTGTTCTGCTGGATCATTTGCAAAGTGACGTTCAGTCATTCTCACGCAACCAATGTTGACTGACTTGGCAGCTTCAACCCTTGTTGTGCCAAAGACAAACTCAGTTGATCCCCCACCGATATCAACGACAAGAAAAGGACCATCAGATGGTTGAAAATCTTGAATTGCACCAGCAAATGAAAGTGCAGCTTCTTCATCTCCACTGATTACTTCAGGTTCAATCCCAAGGCGCTCTCGAACACCATCAACAAAGAGGTGGCGATTGGTTGCATCGCGTGTGGCACTTGTTGCACAAAAGCGAATCTTTTCAACTCCGCGCTTTGCAATCTCAGCTGCAAATGTATCAACGGCCGCCAATGTGCGAGTGATTGCATCTGGATGGAACTGCCCAGTCTCATCAACGCCTTGGCCTAAGCGAACAATCTCCATTGTGCGCAGAACTTCACGAAAACTATTTCCGTCAATATCTGCAATCAGCAGACGTATTGAATTAGTACCGCAATCAATGGCTGCTACTCGCATGGGTTGCCTTCCCACCACTGAGGCAGTTTTGCTAACGCCTCATCACCCAACGGGTTCACATCAGGGCCAGCTGAAAGTGAGTGGGCAATAAGAGAATGTAGGCATTTCACGCGGTTAGGCATTCCACCTGCAGAAACATTGTCTACTTCAGGCACATCTATGCCAAGAGCCGATCGCGCTGCAATGTAGTCATCGTGGGCTGCGTGATAAGCCCCAGCTAACTCTGCATCTGTTTCAAGCCGCTCATTCATCTGACCCATTAAGCCAGTTGTTTCAAGGGTTGAAATTGCAGCAGTTAAACGTGGGCAGGTTGCGTAGTAGAAAGTTGGGAAGGGTGTGCCATCGGCTAAACGTGGTGGTGTTTCAACAACTGCTGGTTTGCCACAGGGACAGCGGTAAGCAATTGCATGGACATCACGAGGTGTGCGACCTAATTGAATTTCGATGCAATCCAAATCTGCTTGTGTTACTTCACGCAAAGAATTAACCCGCTTCTGTAATGGATGCGATGAGTCGTGAATACCAAGGTTGACCGTCAGTTAACGAGTTAGCCACCTTTGTACCCTCATTGGTATCTGTATTTGTTCCATTTTCTGTAACAATATATTGACGCTCACCCGGTAATACAAAATGCAGACGCTCACGTGCTTGCGACTTTATATATTCAGGATCTTGCCACAAGAGCAGTTCTTGGCGCGCAGCTTCTAGAGCTTTGTGATCTGAAGCAAGTTGAGAATTAAGCGCACTGATTTGTGCTCGCTGGGTGAAGTAGTGCTTTACGGGAGGTGCAATAGCTAGAGCTAATATAAAAAATATTGCCCATAGCGCCAATGCACGCCCCGAGTTGCGTCGACGGTTGAAATTTAATTGTCGACGCGCCACAAAATCACTTATGCCTTAAAGCGTGGAAAAGCATCTCTGCCGGCGTAACGTGCGCCTTCGGCAAGCTCTTCTTCAATACGTAGTAGTTGGTTGTACTTAGCAACGCGCTCAGTACGTGCAGGTGCACCTGTCTTAATCTGACCGCAGTTCAGTGCCACAGCTAGATCAGCAATAGTCGTATCTTCTGTTTCACCTGAACGATGGCTCATCATTGAGCGGTAGTTAGCACGGTGTGCCATCTCTACAGCATCAATAGTTTCAGTCAACGTTCCAATTTGATTAACCTTAACAAGTAGCGCATTTGCTGTTCCGCCTGCAATACCGCGGGCTAGACGCTCAGGATTAGTTACAAATAAGTCATCTCCCACGATTTGAATACGTGAACCCAGACTCTTAGTCATATCCGTCCAGCCAGCCCAGTCTTCTTCATTGAGTGGATCTTCAATCGAAACGATTGGGTAGGCATCAACGAGTGAGGTGTAATACGCAATCATCTCTGCAGAAGTTTTTGATTCTCCTTCAAATGTGTATTTGCCGTTATCGTGGAATTCAGTTGCAGCAACATCCATTGCAAGTGCAATCTCTTTGCCTGGCTTAAATCCTGCAATCTCAATTGCTTCAAGGATGAGATCAAGTGCAGCACGGTTGCTCTCAAGGTTTGGAGCAAAGCCACCTTCGTCGCCAACAGATGTTGCTAGACCGCGCTTTTTTAGAACTGATTTAAGTGCATGGTAGATCTCAGCACCCCAGCGAAGTGATTCGCGGAATGTTGGTGCACCAATTGGCGCAATCATGAACTCTTGAATATCAACGTTTGTATCAGCATGTGCTCCGCCATTGAGGATGTTCATCATTGGTACTGGCAGCACATGTGCATTTGGTCCACCTAGGTAGCGAAAGAGTGAAAGATCTGCAGATTCTGCAGATGCTTTAGCAACTGCTAGTGAAGCGCCAAGGATTGCATTTGCACCCATGCGTGACTTGTTCTTAGTTCCATCCAAGGTGATCATTGCATCATCAATCAAGCGCTGATCCTGGGCATCAAAGCCAATAATCTCTGGAGCAATTTCATCATTAACAAATGCAATCGCCTTCTCAACACCTTTACCTAGATAGCGCTTTCCGCCATCGCGAAGTTCAGCAGCTTCAAATGCACCAGTTGATGCCCCGCTTGGAACTGCAGCACGTGCTTGTGTTCCATCTTCTAGTTGGATTTCGACTTCAACCGTTGGGTTTCCACGGGAGTCAAGAATTTCACGGGCTCCGAGAGCTTCGATAATTGCCATTGAGTTTCTCCTTCGTCACTTACACATCTTGTGCCGTAGACCTCAACGCTGAAATCGCACAATCTTTACTGGACTAATCCTACCGTGCCTCGATAGTGCTTATTTGTTGGCTTACTTTCATCGCTTCTTTACGCAGGGCCGCCTCAGCATCGATTCCATTGGCATGAGCCCATGCAATCACGGCCAATAAAGCTTGCCCCACCGCGCCCTCATCGGCATCTGCATCCAAATCTGCACTAGTTGGGGTGTGAAGATCAACGCTGTATTTTTCAGCGCGATATAGAAGCTTTTCAATTAAGGGCAAGGCTGGCTGTGACATTGCGATTCCATCAAGGGCCGATGTGCGTCCTTTTTCTTTCTTTTTTATATCTTCCCAATTCTGCAAAACATCTTCTGGGCTTTTCACTTCAACACCAGCAAAGACGTGGGGATGACGCCTGATCAACTTATCGGCAATGCCTTCGGCAACATCTTCTATAGAAAATGGATCTGTGGGGTGCTCTTCGGCAATACGCGCATGGAAATAGACCTGCAGCAATACATCACCGAGTTCTTCACGCATATCAACGCGATCACCACCTGCTACAGCATCGACAAACTCATAGGACTCTTCTAATAAATACTTAAGAAGTGACTCATGCGTTTGTTCTGCATCCCACGGACAACCCCCAGGAGAGCGCAGTTGGTTCATAACTTCAACTAAGCGTTGAAGCTGTGAACCCTGCGTCATCTTTTAAAGCTTTACTTTGTTGGAGTAACAGCAGTACCTGCTGCATCTGAGGCAACAACATCAGCCACTGTGGGATCCCACTTGCCATAACGTGGGTTAACGGTGACGCCAAGTTCTTTAGCTTTGGCAACAACAAGCTTTTGAATCTGTGCTCCCATGTCAGCATCTGCAACACCTGCGTTGGCAAGTGCTTGGCTAATCTTGTCTGAGAGTGAAATTGCTTCGATATATTGATCGAAATCCTTTGGGGCAATGCCAGCGCCAACGAGTGCGTTTGGAAGAGATTCTGCTCCACCTACTTGATCAGTAATGCTTTGGCGGCGTGTATCAATTTCTGCCTTAGATACTGAAAGCTTTAACTCTTTTCCAACTTCACGAAGCAGTGCAGTTAGTAAGTGAAAACGTAGTTGACCACGGTTGAGGGCTTCACCAGTTTCAAGTTGCATCTGTGAAGTGTCAACACCTTCTCGTGAACTAAGAATTGCATCGATGCTGCCTTGCACGGTGGCTTGTGAAATCTTTGTACTGCCTAGAGTTGCTGCAGAACCAACTTGGGAACATCCAGTTAGTAGGAGCGTGGTTGCAACGGCAACAAGGGCCAGAATCTTCTTCACTATGAACTCACTTTCGGTGCTTGGCTAAGTTGGTTAACAGCCTCGATGACCCAGGCCAGAAGAGAAGTATCCACTATCTCAGGCTCATTCTGGGACGGATTCCACGCGGGGCCTTTGGCCAATGCAACTAAAACGGTGCGAGTAGCCGGTTTATAGAGAGAGCCGGGATATAGACGTGAGAGGCGCAACTGTTGTGACTCAGGCAGAGTTAAGGGAGCTAAACGCAAGTATTTTCCTTGAATAACTACTTCAGTTAACTTGGCAATCTTTGCTTGTGCTCGAAGTTGGGCAACTCCCAAAAGTGCAACTGCTTCCTCAGGTAATTCTCCGAAACGATCGAGAAGTTCAGCCCGGATTGATTCAACATCTAGCGGGTTCTTAACATCGGCTAAGCGGCGATAGAGATCAAGGCGCAATCTCTCCCCTGGCACATATTCACTTGAAAGATGCGCATTAATTGGAAGCTCCACTTTGCACTCTGAAACTTTTTCCTCTGTTTCAATAATTCCTTGTTTGTAATCTTGAACTGCTTCGCCCACCATGCGCATATATAAATCAAAGCCAACATCTGCGATGTGGCCAGATTGTTCTCCACCCAAAAGATTTCCAGCACCACGAATCTCTAAATCCTTGAGTGCAACTCGCATTCCTGAACCCAGTTCAGTGTTAGCGGCAATTGTTGTTAAACGATCATGAGCTAACCCTGAAAGTGGTTGATCAGCTGGATATAAAAAGTAGGCGTAAGCACGTTCACGACCACGGCCCACACGACCACGCAATTGGTGGAGTTGGGATAAGCCAAACATGTCGGCCCGCTCAACAATAAGAGTGTTGGCATTTTGAATATCTAAACCACTTTCAACAATGGTTGTACATACTAAAACATCAAAATCTCGGTTCCAGAAAGCCAGGATCACATCTTCGAGTGCACCTTCACTCATCTGCCCATGCGCTACTCGAATACGAGCCTCAGGCACTAACTCCTGCAATCTTGATGCCGCCCTATCAATGCTCTCTACACGATTATGTAAGTAGAAAATCTGCCCATCGCGCAGAAGTTCACGGTGAATTGCAGCAGTAATTTGCGCCTCTTCTGCTGGTCCTACGTAAGTGAGGATTGGATGGCGCTCTTCGGGTGGTGTTGTAATTGTGGACATTTCACGAATGCCAGTCACTGCCATTTCAAGTGTTCTGGGAATAGGCGTGGCCGACATAGCTAATACATCCACAGTTGTGCGCAGTTTCTTGAGAGACTCTTTTTGTTCAACACCAAAGCGTTGCTCTTCATCCACGATGACAAGACCTAAGTCTTTGAATGCAACATCATTTGAAAGAATTCGATGAGTGCCAACAACGACATCAATAACCCCAGATGCAAGACCCTCAATAACTACTTTGCTCTCTTTAGCGCTATTAAATCGAGACATTCCTGCCACTTTTAGTGGAAAACCTGCATACCGCTCAGCAAAAGTTTTTGTATGTTGCTGTACTAATAATGTTGTTGGAACAAGGACTGCCACCTGCTTTCCATCTTGCACAGCCTTGAAAGCCGCGCGAATTGCGATCTCAGTCTTTCCATAACCCACATCACCGCAAATGATGCGATCCATTGGATATGGGCGCTCCATATCGGCTTTAACATCATTGATTGTTGATAGCTGATCTGGCGTTTCAATATAAGAAAATGAGTCTTCTAACTCGCGCTGCCAAGGTGTGTCAGCTGAAAAGGCAAAGCCGGGTGAACTAGTGCGGGCTGCATATAAGCGAATGAGTTCACCTGCGATTTGTCGCACGGCTTTGCGTGCACGGCCCTTAGCTTTTTGCCATTCACCACTGCCAATACGGTGCACGGTAGGTGTTTCACCGCCCACATATTTACTCACTTGCTCCAAGGAATCTGTTGGAACAAATATACGATCTCCCGGTTGACCACGCTTAGCCGGTGCGTATTCAATAATCAAGTATTCACGGGTCACACCTGCAACTGTGCGCTCTAGCAATTCAACATATCGGCCAATTCCATGTTGTTCATGCACAACGAAGTCCCCAGCGCGAAGCTCTAATGGATCAATTGCCTGCTTACGCTTTGTGGGCATGCGCTCTGAGTCTTTAACACTTCCCTTGCTGCCAGTTAAATCCCGCTCAGTCATGAACAGGATCTGATGTGATGCACTTTCAAAGCCATGAGCAACAATTGAAGTAGTTAAGTGAATAGTGCCCTTGGTAGGTGTTGCTAATAGATTCTCATTGACCTGCACGGGCAAATCAGCTGATCTGAAAATTCCTGCATATCTCTCAAGCATTCCGTGGCCATGAGTTGCAAATACAACGGTGAAATGAGAATCTACCGCACTTCTCAATTGCTCAATCGTGCGCTCAATATCTCCGCGCATCGGATCTATCGCGTTGTAGTCCAAGAACTCTGTGTCATCGGCTAGATCGCTGCCAAATGGGGAGAGAGAACCAGTTACCACCTTCTGCTCACTAATTTCTGCACTTAATTCTTCCCACGACATATATGTTCCAGAACCATCATGAATAGGTGCCACAGCGCCATGTGCTGCATTACTCCAAGAAGCTTCCAAAAACTCTTCATTGGTCGCTAATAAATCTGCCGCCCTTGATTTAATCCGCTCTTCATCAATGAAGATAATCTGAGTATTAGTTGGCATACGAGAAATAATTGTTTCAGTCTCATCAATGAGCAATGGAATCAGTGACTCCATACCTTCAAAACTCATTCCTTCACTTATCTTTTCTAGTAGCTCAGCTGCTGCCGGCAATGAATCTTTAAGCTCAATTGCGCGATGTCTAATCTCTTTAGTTATGAGTAGTTCGCGGCAAGGGAAAATTTGGATTGCACCAACTACTGGTTTAAAGGTGCGTTGGTCAGCCACCTCAAAATAACTCATATCTTCAATCTCATCACCAAAGAAATCGATGCGGATTGGGTAATCTGCCAGCGGAAGGAACAAGTCAACGATTCCACCGCGCACAGCGAATTCACCTCGACGTTCAACTAAATCTGTGCGTGTGTAAGAAATGATAGAAAGGTGTCGAACGAGTTCATCTAGAGATTGATCTTTACCTATTTCCAACTCTATAAGTGAATCTTTACCAAGTGTTGCAATAATGCGATGAATTGCACCTCGCACTGGCGTAACAACAATGGGAAATGTTGTTTGTGTTTTTTCTAATTCGTACAAAGTTTGAATTCTCTTTGCAACAGTGTCACTTCTTGGACTCAAGCGCTCATGTGGCAAGGTTTCCCAGGCCGGAAATTCGACAACATTGTTGTGTAGTTCTCGAAGTTCATTAACAAGATCTTCACTACTGCGACTAGAACTTGTGACAACAAGTAAGGGGTGATTAGCCGCGCGAGCTGCCAGTAGAAATGGATATAACGGTGAAGGCGCCACAATATGAGATGCATCTAGCTGCGTTGGCAGCAATGAAATTAAGCCCCGCACAAGTACACCTCCCTATAAACGCCGTTAGGCCCCGTTCCCAAAAGGGAGGGGGCTAATGGATTCATTCTAATTTGTTCGCACCACCTACGGCGACCTGAGAGGATTACCCAATGGAAACCAGCGGATCTGGACGTGCTGTAGCAGCAGATGATGCTGCTTTGCGTAGCGATGTCCGCAAACTCGGTGATTTGCTGGGTCAGACCTTGGTGCGCCAAGAAGGTCCAGAGCTTTTAGCTTTAGTTGAAAAGGTACGCAAGTCTGTTCGTGAAGGCGAAGGCGTTGAACTACTTGCTTCACTATCTGTTGAAGAATCTGTGCAGTTAGTGCGTGCATTTAGCACTTATTTCAATTTAGCAAATATCGCTGAACAAGTGCACCGTGCTCGTGTGTTAGCTGATGCACGTGCAAGCGGTGGATCGTGGTTAGCGCGTGCGGTAGATAAAATTGAAGCGTCGATTAAGGCGCAAACTCCTGGGCATGAGTTAAGTACTAAAGAGATTTCACAATGGATTAATGAAATGTCTGTGCGCCCAGTTTTCACTGCCCACCCAACTGAAGCTGCTCGTAGATCAGTTCTGAGCAAGATGGGACTGGTTGCAGACTTATTAGAAGATTCTCGTAATCCTTCCCAGGCCGATCGCTTAGCTGAAACTATAGATCTGCTGTGGCAGACAGATGAACTTCGAGTTGGTCAACCTGAACCGCTGGATGAAGCCACTAATGCCTTGTATTACCTGGATGACTTATTCCGTCAAACAGTTCCTGAAGTTCTGGATGACTTTGCGCGAGAAATGAAACGCATAGATGTTGTTGTTCCTGTAACTGCGCGTCCACTTTCCTTTGGAAGCTGGATTGGTGGAGACAGAGATGGCAATCCAAATGTGACTGCAGAAGTAACATCTGATGCAATGCTGCTACAAGTTGCGCATGCAATTCGCGTAACTATTGATGCGATGAATACTTTGCGCCAAACCTTGTCAATCTCTACTCGCATTATTGGTGCCACCCCAGAGTTAACTGCATCAGTTGAATCTGACTTAAAGCACATCAGAGAGTTTGAGCCACACTTCTTGCGCCTAAATGCCCAAGAGCCCTATCGCTTAAAAGCAACGGCAATTGTGCATCGCCTAGCTTTTACTCGCGATCGTCATGCAAAAGGTGCTGCCCATGTTCCACATCGGGACTACGCAGATACAGATGAACTACTCAAAGATTTGATGTTGATGCGCGATTCACTTTTTGCCCATAAAGGTGAACTCATTGCCACTGGCTTACTTGAGCGCACAATCCGCACAGTTGCAGCTTTTGGATTAACCCATGCAACCATGGATGTGCGTGAGCACTCTGATGCCCACCACCATGCATTAGCTCAGGCAAGCGGTCTTGCTGGATATGTTGAAAAATCGCATGAGGAAAAATTCGACATTCTGACTGGGTTTTTAGCAGCTGACACCAACCTTAATATCACTGGCTTAGATGCTAATGGGCAAAAGACTCTTGATACGTTCTTTGCAATTGCTGATCTTGTTGATCGCTTTGGCTCACAAGCAATTGAGACCTACATAGTCTCTATGACTAAGGGTGCAGATGACTTGATTGCAGCAGTTGTCCTTGCCCAACAGGCAGGCCTTGTGAATTTAAAGGATAAGAAAGCGCGTATTGGTTTCGCGCCTCTACTTGAAACAGTTGCAGAACTACGTGCTGCTGGTGAAATTCTTGAAAAGCTTTTAAGTAATCCGGCTTATCGATCACTTGTTGCACTTCGCGGTGATGTTCAAGAAGTGATGCTAGGTTATTCTGATTCCAATAAGGATGCAGGTATTGCAACAAGCCAGTGGGAAATTCACCGAGCACAACGCTCATTGCGCGACATCGCAATGAAGCATGGCGTGAAATTGCGTTTGTTCCATGGTCGCGGTGGTTCTGTTGGCCGCGGCGGTGGACCAACATATGAAGCCTTAGTTGCCCTTCCTTGGGGATCAGTTGATGGGCAAATTAAAATGACTGAACAAGGCGAGGTAATTAGCGATAAGTACGCTTTAGCTTCCCTTGCCCGTGAAAACATTGAATTAACTCTGGCTGCATCATTGGAGGCAACAGTGCTCAACCGTGGCCCGCGTCAGTCAGTTGCAGATCTACAAAGCTGGAATGAATGCATGCAGTTAGTTAGCGATAGTTCATTTACTGCATACCGAGCACTTGTTGACCATCCAGATCTTCCTGCTTATTTCTACGCATCCACACCTGTTGAACAACTTGGAAATCTCTTCTTGGGCTCGCGTCCATCACGTCGTCCGGATGCAAGCAGTGGTCTTGGTTCACTTCGCGCTATTCCATGGGTATTTGGTTGGACACAATCCCGACAGATTGTTCCTGGCTGGTTTGGTGTGGGCTCTGGTTTAAAGGCAGCACGCGAGGCTGGAAAAACTGAAGTCTTGCAAAAAATGCTCGGTGATTGGCACTTCTTCCATACCTTCATTAGCAACGTTGAAATGACTTTAGCTAAAACAGATTTAGCTCTGGCCCGTCGCTACGTTGAAACTCTGGTGCCACAGGAACTTCATCACTTCCTTGATCAGATTCAAGCAGAGTTTGATTTAACTGTTTCGGAAATCTTGAAGCTAACAAATAAGAAATCACTGCTAGGAGATCAAGAGATCTTGGCTCGCACATTACAAGTGCGTGATGCCTATCTTTCACCTATCCACTTGCTGCAAATTAACTTGCTCAAGCGCGTGCGTGATGCTGGAGATTCTGCAGATCCGCTACTGCGCAGAGCGCTTTTGCTTACTATTAATGGTGTTGCTGCAGGGCTAAGAAATACTGGTTGATGAAAATTCAAGAGAGAATGATGCGCGCGAGTAGGTCTTATTTATGACTCAAAAGCAAGAATTTAAGTTATTGCAATCTCATAAAGAGTTTGAGATTCGCGAGTATCTTCCATGCGTCATTGCAGAAGTCAAAATTTCTGCCGCATATTCAACCGCAATGAGCAGCGCATTCTCTTCGTTATTTAGTTACATTTCACAGGGCAATAAATCGGCACAAAAAATCGCGATGACTGCCCCGGTTATTGCCACTCAAAAATCAGATAATTCCGAACACAACGACTGGTTTGTCTCCTTTGTGATGCCTTCAGATAGCACTTTTGACCTCATGCCACTTCCCAACGATTCACGAGTCACATTGCGAGAATTAGGTGCCGAAACATGCGTTGCAAAATCATTTCGAGGCAAAGCCACAGATGAACTATCAAGAAAGATGATTCAAGATCTTCGCACGAGCGCTTCTAAAGCCAACATTGCACTCTCTGCCGAATCACGAATCTGTCGCTTTGATCCGCCATTAAAACCGGGCTTTTTGCAGTATAACGAAATTGTGATTCCTATTAACTTAGAGAAGTAGAAGTAAGACGCCTTGCTCTGATTCAATATTCAGTTGTTTGATTACGAGTTATAACGTGTTTGTGTTCGCTCTAAGCCCTCGTTAATCAAAGACTCAACAACATCTGCCCCACGCACAATAAACTCACCTAAATCTTTTTGTTCCACCTTAGAAAAAGCTTTCAACACAAAGTCACCTGGATCTTGTTCGCCCATCGGGCGGCCAATGCCTAAGCGCACACGGTAATACTCTGCAGTTCCAAAAGCTGACGTCATTGATTTAAGACCGTTATGGCCGTTATCCCCACCGGCAATTTTGGTGCGGATTGTTGCAAAAGCAATATCGAGTTCATCATGGAGAGCAATAATCTTTTGCGGTTCTACTGAATAGAAATTAGCAAGTGCTTTAATCGGCCCACCAGTCTCATTCATAAATGATTGTGATTTAGCAACAATAACTGGATGTGCATCAACGCCAACGCCTAACTTAAAGGCTGCGATGAGTGTGCGGGACTTGTGTGAAGATAATTTAACGTTGTGGCGTCGAACTAATTCATCGATCACCATCTGGCCCACGTTGTGACGGGTGGCAGCGTATTTATCGCCTGGATTGCCCAGGCCCACTACCAACCACGTCATAACGGTAAGCGTAAGGGTTAAGCGTCCTTCTTTTCTGCAT
>Ga0209191_1000516_pt1 | contig 29564 bp, 28 predicted proteins | sample S_130626_EF_Meta_FD_187320 | JGI IMG/M metagenome (GOLD analysis project Ga0209191, IMG submission 187320) | Freshwater microbial communities from Lake Simoncouche, Canada to study carbon cycling - S_130626_EF_MetaG (SPAdes) (version 2) | ecosystem: Environmental > Aquatic > Freshwater > Lake ...
GCTTCATTCAGTCTTTTAATCACAATATCAGGTGTGCCAGCAGGCACCACAATGCCAATCCAATCTGACATGTCGAAGTCTTTTACTCCAGACTGATCAACGGTAGGGACTTCAGGCAAGCTCTCATCACGATCTAAGGTTGTTACTGCTAAAGGGATTAAGCGATTCGAACGAATTTGTTGAATCGCAGATGGAACGGCGGCAAATTGGAGTTGGGTAATATTACCCAAAATTGCTGCCGTGGCTTCACCACCGCTTTTATAGGGGATATGGGTTAATTTTGTTCCAGTAGAGTATTCAAATAAAGCACCTGCTAAATGCGGTGCGCTTGCGTTGCCGGCAGATCCATAGTTGATTACTTCAGGATTCTTTTTCGCATACTCAATTAACTCCTTGATACTTCGGACAGGAAATTGGGGATTCACAATTACCACTAAGGGAACTTTACCAACTAAACATACAGGAGATAAATCTTTTTGTGTGTCAAACGGCATTTTGCTAATAACAAATGGGTTTGCTCCAAATGACGTATTAGCTACACCCAACGTGTAACCATCGGGTTTTGATTTCGCAACAATGTCCATACCAATGGTAGCTCCACCACCTGGACGATTTTCAACAATGACACTTTGACCTAATTCCTCTGAAAGGGAAGGAGCCAATAAGCGCATGACAACATCATTTGATCCACCGGGAGCGAAGGGCACGATAATTTTTATGGGTTTATTCGGAAAGTCATTGGCATGCGCGCACCAAGAACTAATGGTGCACATGACAGAAAGGTAAAGCACAAGACTACGGATCAAATCAGTCATTAATGTCTCCTTATTATTGATATAGATTAACATATTAAAAAGTAGGTAATTCTTTTTTTTAACTTAATTTTTTATCAATTTAAGTTATGCTTAATATATATTAAATAATAAGGAGATACGATGCCAAAAATGAATGGTGGAGAAGTCATTGCTGAATATTTAGTGAAACAAAAAGTCCCCTATATCTTTGGCATTTGTGGACATGGAAATGTTGGTATTTTAGATGCTTTATTCCATCTCAAAGATAAAATAACTCTAATTTCACCGAGACATGAGCAATGTGCTGGTCATATGGCTGATGCGTATTTTCGGGTTAAGCATGAACCTGTGGCAACGTTAACATCTACTGGCCCAGGGTCTGCTAATTTAGTTATGTCTTTAGCGACTGCCTTGTCCGACTCGTCTGCGTTTTTAGCGATCACAGCGAATGTGCCGACCTCACAAGCAAATCGGGCACCATTCCAAGAGTTATATGCGCATAATCAGGCAGATTTTGCACAAGTGTTGCGTCCTGTTGTAAAGCGCACCTTTCAGCCTTCTCGAGTGGATATGTTGCCCTTAGCGATGCGACAGTCTTTTGATACGATGCTGACTGGCAGACCAGGTCCTGTGAATATTGATGTTCCCTACAATGTCTTTCAAGAATCCGATGAAGTTGAATTGGAAGCTCCTGGACATCGTCTAGGTGAATATCGTCCTGGTGCAAATTCACAAGATATTGCATCGGCGGTTCAGCTCATTCAATCATCCAGTAGACCGGTATTGTTTATTGGTCAAGGAGTAAGTTTGTCGGAAGCTAGTGCTGAGATTACTGAGTTGTCCCAATCTTTTGGCATACCGGTGATTACTTCCCCCAATGGCATGGGGTGCGTACCCATGGATAATCCATTAACACTTGGTTTTATTGGCAGAAATGGCGCTTATCCTGCTAATCAGGCAGGACGTCATGCAGACTTAGTCATCTGTATTGGCACTCGCTTTGATGATCGATCATCATCATCTTGGTATCCGGGCTATTCTTGGAACTTTCCATCGACAAAGTTGATTCAAGTAGATATAGATCCAGCAGAATTAGGGCGTAATTATCCCCCGACACTAGGCTTAATTGCGGATGCGAAAGTCTTCACACGCCAACTTCTGCAAGGGCTTGCAAATGAGACCCAAATAAAGGCGAATACCTATGCAGCATGGCATGGGGAAATTGCTGTTTGGCAACAGGAATGGCACCAATTCATAAATCCTAATTTTTCTAAAATTGAGACGCCTATTCGTCCTGAATATGTTGTTGCTAGTATCAATGATGTAGCACCAGATGATTTAATTTTATTACTAGATTCAGGGGTTCATCACAACTGGTTTATGCAGTTTTGGAAACCAAAAAGACCACAAAGTATGCTCAATAGCTGGGGATATTCTTCCATGGGATTTGGAGTCTGTGGCGTTTTAGGTGCTCAGCTTGCTGCGCCAGAGAGAACTTGTATTGCAGTAGTGGGTGATGGTGGATTTATGATGGCACCACATGTGGTTGCAACTGCTGTTGAATATAATCTGCCATGTATATGGGTCGTTTGGAATAATTTTGCTTGGTCAGCTATTCGGGATATTCAGCTTGGTATGTTTGAAGGTCGTGAAATCGGAACCGCATTTTATAAAGGGACGCAGGGCCCTGGTGGAGAAAAATATAATCCCGATTTTGCAATGTGGGCGAAAGCTTGTGGAGCCGATGGCTATACAGTAACAAGAAGCGAAGATTTTCGTGGTGTTTTGGCGCAGGCAATCCAAAATAAAAGACCCACCGTAATTGATGTCCATGTAAGTGCAGATATTAAACCACCATCTACTGGAACTTGGCAACTACCGCCCATTCCATATAAAGAGCCAGTATTTGGCAAACCTTGGCAACCTAACTAATGGAGTCACTGATGAAAAAAACAAAACCACGTAAAGCAGTTGTTCGTCATCTATCAGAAATACCTTGGATACAATATCCAGGACATTTCGATCGTGCTTTATCTAAAGAAATTGTTTCACCGAATACTACAGATAGTAAGATTTTTGATTATCGGATTTCTACATATCAACCTGGAGCTTATGTAGAAAGCCATTTACATCAAGTTCAAGAACAGATTTATCACTTTTTAAGTGGTGAGGGAATGTTGATACTAGATGACCAAAAACACATCATGCGTGAACATGATGTAGCTTATATTCCGCCAGGTATTGTCCATGAGTTGCACAATACCGGTTTAGAAAGTTTGGTCTTTTTGGTAATTACCAGTCCATTTAAAGATGAATAAGAAATTTGAAATTACTTATATGTTGGAATTCAATAAAATCATCAAAGAAAGATTGGTTATTTATTTAAGTTTGAGAAATACTTCCCTTCGTTTTTAAAAAATACTTTGAAAGTAAATTTGATTAATGATTAACTACAAAAAAATATTGTGCCGTTTAGGTTGTTTAATGATTGTTTTATTTGTTCTTAGTGGACATGCTAATGCGCAATCTTCTATAGGAGATTATCCTTCTCGACCTGTCAAAATAATAGTGCCATTAGGAGCTGGGGGAGGGACAGATATTTTTGCAAGGATCATTGCGCAAAAATTATCTGAACGTTTAGGTAAACAATTTATTGTTGAAAATCGCCCCGGGGCTGGAAGTACAATAGGCACCCTCGCTGTAGCTAAATCACCGAATGATGGTTATACGCTTTTATTATCAGCAATTGGTACCTATGCGAGTGCAATGGCATATGATCAAAAATTAAATTATGGAAATATGCGTAATGATTTCACGCCAATTTCACTTTTAGGTAACTCTACTTTAGTAGTTGTAGTCAATCCAAATATTGGTGTTAAAAATATTAAAGAGTTAATAGCTTTTGCTAAAAATAAACCGGGCTACCTTAATTTTGGATCTTCTGGCACAGGGGGGCTAAGTCATCTTAGTGGAGAAATGTTTAAACAAATGTCGGAAGTCAATCTGACCCATGTACCCTACAAAGGAACTGCACAAATTGTTCCAGCATTAATTAGTGGCGAGATTTCATTAACGTTTGACACACCACCTGCATATTTAGCCTTTATTAAAGAAAACAGATTAAAAGCCATTGCAGTTGGGGGTACAAAACGTTCTACTTTTTTACCTGATGTACCAACAATTATGGAATCTGGTTTATCTAATTACGACTCTGTAGCTTCATATGGATTATTTGCACCAGCTGGTACACCTAAAGAAATAGTTAATTTACTTAATCGAGAGATAAATCAAATCTTACTATTATCAGAAATAAAAGATAATTTAACGCCTCAAGGAATTGAGCCCTTTGGAAGTTCCCCAGAGGCACTAGCGCAGTTTACTGATGCAGAAATTGCAAAATGGATGCGAGTCGTAAAACTTGGTGGGATAAAATCAGATTAGTCTTTTTTAAATATACATTAATCATAAAACTCATTAAATATTAAGGAAAATATATGTCTCAAGTGATGACAGTTAGAGGTCCGATATCCCCAGAGGATTTAGGAATTACTATGTGCCACGTGCATGTTCTATCTGAATTAAAGGTTTCTGAGCAGTCGAAGCCAACATCGACAATGACTCCTGAGGAACTAGAACTATTAAATAAGCCTGTAACAATAGATATGCTCGGTCAAATTAGACGGCATGCTAATCATGTATGCGCTATCGATAACAATCTTTTAGGTGATATAGATTTAGCTATTACCGAATTAAAAGCATATCGTAGAAAAGGTGGTTCAAGCATTGTCGAAACGAGTGTTGTGGGATTAAAGAGGGATCCAGTTGGATTAGCCAAAATTGCTGAACAAACTGGTATCAATATCATTTGTGGAACAGGTTGGTATATTAGTGGTTCTCAGCCTAGTGATTTAGATAATAAAAGTGTAGAAGACTTATCGAAAATCATGATTCAAGAATTAACTGAGGGTATCGATGATTTGGGAATTAAGGCTGGTTTTATTAAGTCAGGTCTTAGTGGGCCAACACCAGATATTCCATTTCAAGGTGCTGAAGAAAAAGTACTTCGGGCAGGAGGAAGAACACAAGCTGCATTAGGCACATCGATGACAATGCATCCTTGCCACCATTATGGTCGTGCTAGACATTTACATCTTTATTTAGATATTTTGCAGCAAGAGGGGGCGAATTTAGAGAAAATATATATGAGTCATATGGAGTTTTGGCATGATGATATTGACTATCAAAAATCTCTTTTAGATCGAGGTATAACCTTGTCATACGACCAGTTTGGTTGTGAAGAATACACCCGTCCCGGCTGGAATAAAGCACCTGATTCAGCCAGAGTTCATGCAGTAGGTACCCTTGTAAAAGAGGGGTATGTGAATCAAATTGTTTTATCAAATGAGGTTGTTAGTAAGTTTCGATTAACCAAATTTGGCGGTTTAGGTTACTCTCATCTTCTTGAAAATATCGTACCTGATTTGAAGTACTATGGGGTCACTGACGAACAAATTCATACAATGCTTGTAGAAAATCCAAAAAAATTATTACCTTTTTAAAGATTGTTTCACGCAATAATTTTTTGTAAATTAGATGTTTCGTGTATAAAGAATAAGATTATTTTCATTAATAAAAATTGATTAAATATTAAAAAAATTGAATGTGGGGACAAAAATGCAACATAAAAATATAGGAATAGCTGTTATTGGTTCTGGAAGAATTGGTTCTTTGCGGGCACGTCTTGCAGCAAAGCATCCTTCCGTCAATTTTTTAGCAGTTTCAGATGCGAATTTAGAAAATGCAAAAAAGTTAGCCAATCTTTCTGGAGCAGATTTTTACTCAACGAATAATGATGAAGTCATTGCCAGGCCCGAGGTTACTGCAGTTTTTGTATCCACACCAGAGGGTGAACATGTGGCTCCTATTTGTAAAGCCTTAGAATTGGGTAAGCCAGTGTTAGTCGAAAAGCCGATCTCTTTAACTTTAGAGGACGCAGATCTGATTTTGGAGGCACTTCATAGAACTAGTGGAGATTTAAAGATTGGTTATAGTCGTCGTTATAAAGAATGTTTCTTAAGAGCCAAAGAGCAAATGATCCAAGGAAGGCTTGGAAAGATTATTGGAGGTACCACAAGAGTATATAACTCAAGAGCTCAAGCTTTTAACATATTAGAGCGTGATTTACATGCAACTCCAGTATTAGACATTCTGACTTACTATGTAGATTTAATGTGTTGGTTCTTGGAGGGAGATAGACCTGTTGAGGTAGTAGCTAGAGGTAATAAAGAAATCTTTAAAGGATATGAGGCTGATGATGTCACATGGGCAATTATTACTTTTGCATCTGGGGCAGTTATTAATTTTGGGGTGAGTTATGCCTTACCTACGCATTATCCAACCTTGGGTCAGTCTGACCGTGTTGAGTTACTTGGTAAAGATGGAGTGATGATTATTGACGATGACCACCATGATCATATTCTCTATTCAGAAAATGGTATTCCACATGCCTATATGCCGAATCATCAAGTCAATATGGCATTTTTGGGAAGTAATACTGGGGGAGATTGGGCTTTAGGTAATTATTGGGGGCCATTAGGTAATGAAACAAGGGCTTGGTTAGACTATTTAGCAACCGGTGCTCCGACTGTTCATACAACTCCTGAGCAAGCCCGTATTACTTTAGAAACCACTATTGCGATTGTTCGCGCGGTTGAGACAGGGCAGTCTATCCGTTTGCCTCTAACAGACTAATTTTTTTAGGGAAGAGCTTCTATTTGACTGGAGAGTTTTTTATTCAGGATGTATTCTTTTGCAATAACAGATTGAAACTCTTCCGAATTAGTCGTTACAAGTTGTAAACCTTGTTCCTTAAAAGTCTTTTTAACTTCATTGTCATTGATTAATTTTTGAATTTCCAATGTGGTTTTTTGCACAATGGCAGGTGGTGTTTTTGCTGGTAAAAATAAGCCATACCAAGTCACATAGTTAAAGCCTGGAACTCCTGCTTCATCAATTGTTGGAGTGGTTGGCATTTCACTCCATCTAGAAGGAGCGGTTATACCAAGAGGTTTAAGTTGTTTTGATTTGACATGTGTCAAAGCAGCTGTTGCTGGTATAAAGCATATTTCAATATGACCTGCTATACAGTCAACAATCGCTTGGCCGCCACCTTTGTAGGGTACATGATCAATTCGTATACCTGCCATCAGGTTGAAATTTTCTGCGGCAAATTGGGTAAAACTTCCCTTCCCACCAGAGCCATATCGAAGTTTTCCTGGGTTTGCCTTTGCATAGTTAATTAATTCTTGAACAGAATTAAAAGGTACGTTTGGGTTCACAACTAAAACATGACCAACACTCCATGCGATGAGAGAGACAGGAATAAAGTCCTTAACGGGATCATATGATTTTTCTTTGGTTAAACTCGGAATTGTTGTATGAGCTGAGGAAGTCATTAGAAGGGTATAGCCATCGGGAGGCGCTTTGGCTACGAAGTTGGTTCCTATTAAACCACCGGCACCTCCTATATGATCCACAATATAGTTTTGCCCCATGGATGAAGAAAGTTTTTGTGCTATTGATCTTCCAACAGCATCAATACCACCTCCAGCAACATATGGAATGACGGTTTTTACAGGTTTAGAGGGATATTCTTGACCCCATGAAAATAACGGTAATAAGATAATCAAATAACACAGTTGCCGTAAAAATTTCATGAGTAGTATGTCCTAATCTTTTTTAGAGACGCTCCATGACTGCGTTTGTTTATTGAGCGGCGTATCCACCATCAACTAATATGTCTGAGCCCGTGACAAATGCAGAAGCATCGCTTGCTAGATATACAGCTGCAAGTGCAATTTCCTCTGGTTGCGCAAGTCGGCCTAATAAATGCATAGGGCCTAAAGCTTCTCTTGCTTTTTCCATCGTACCAAAACGTAGCGTCATACGTTCAGTTTCTACAGCGCCCGGAGATATTGTATTTGTTCGAATCTGATCTGCGGCATGGTCAATCGCCATTGCACGAGCTAAATTAAGAAGCCCACCTTTAATGGCACAATACACAGCTCGATTTGCAGTTCCAACTCTGCCAAGCTGAGATGCAATATGAATAATGGATCCTGATTTTGCGGCAATCATATGCGGAATGGTAGCCTTGCTCATTAGAAAAGCACCAGTCAAATTAACGGAAATAGCCTTATTCCAATCGACTAGGGAATAGTCAGCAACACTGCCACTAGGATCTTTTGCAGCAGCACCATTCATGAGAACATGAATCGAGTTTCCGTAGGTTTTGGTAACAGTTGCAACAGCAGCTTGTGACGCTGGCTCATCACTGACGTCCACATAAACTCCAATAGCTTGGCCACCCATACTTGTTATTTCAGCGGCGGTACGTTTTGCATTTTCTTCAAGAAAGTCTAAACATCCAACTTGAGCACCCGCTTGCGCAAAGGCAATAGAAATTGCGCGACCAATTCCTTGACCGGCTCCAGTAACAATCGCAACTTTTCCTTTTAAGGAATATTTTTCGAGTATATTTTCCATGCATGTCTCCTTAGATTATGTGCTGCCTAAATATGCTTCTTTTATTTTTGGATCGTTGACGAGTTCACTACTATTTCCGGAGGTTAATATTTTTCCGGTTTGTAAAACATAAGCTCTAGCTGCTGTTGAAAGGGCATAATGGGCATTTTGTTCTACAAGAAGAACGCTGGTATTAGCAGCATTGATTTCACGAATTGTTCGAAAAATATCTTGGACAATAATTGGCGCTAGACCCAAAGAAGGTTCATCTAAACAAAGCAATTTTGGTTCTGACATCAAGGCTCGGCAAATGACGAGCATTTGTTGTTCACCACCAGATAAAGTACCTGCATTTTGTTTAGAGCGTTCTTTTAAGCGAGGAAACATTGAATACATTTTCTCAATAAGCGTACTCATTTTTGCACGGTTATTACGGTGACAGTAACCACCCATTTCAAGGTTTTCATGCACCGTTAAAAAAGGAAAAACATGACGACCTTCAGGAACAAGTGCAATACCTAACTGATTTCTTTCGAAAGAGGGCATATTGGTAATATCAACCCCCTCAAATAAAATTTTGCCTTTACGGGGATACATGGCACCGGCAACAGCTCGCATGGTAGTGCTTTTGCCAGCACCATTGGAGCCAATTAAAGTCACAATTTCATTTTTTTTCACAGTAAAGTTAATGCCAGTACAAGCAGCGACATCACCATAGGCAATTTCTAAGTCAATAGCTTCAAGAAGAAAGCTCATTGTTGAACTCCATCTGCCCCAAGATAGGCCGCAATTACTTTTGGATTCGATTGAACTTCGTTAGGTTTACCATCAAATAAATACTCACCATGGTCCATCACAAATATTTCATCGGCAACATTCATTACAAGTTTCATATTGTGCTCAACGAGAACAATCGTCATGCCTTGGTTTTGTAAATCTTTTAAACGACCCATTAAAAACTGCACCTCTGTGTCATTAAGTCCTGCTGCAGGTTCATCGAGCATAAATAATTTGGGACGAGTAGCTAAAGATCTTGCAATCTCAAGTAAACGTTGTGTGCCGTACGGCAGAGATCCAGCACGATCATTCGCTTTATCGGAAAGTCCAAGAAACTCCAGTAATGCCATCGCTTCATTTTGACAATCACTTCTATTTTTCTTAAATGCTCCTGCAGGAATCAGATACTGCCAAGCTGGTATTTTATGATGAATATGAAAACCCGCAATGACATTATCTATAACAGATAATTGTTTAAACAGACGAATTTTTTGAAATGTTCTTGCCATTCCAAGATGGACACGTTGGTGCAGTTTGAGATCAGTTACATCGACTTGATTATAAGTAACTTTACCGTGTGTTGGGAAATAAGTACCTGATAGTAAATTAAGTGTTGTTGATTTTCCAGCACCATTAGGTCCGATGATGGTTTGAATGGCATTCTTCGGTATTTTTAGAGTAATACCATCGACAGCTTTTACCCCACCGAAGTATTTACAGAGGCCTTGCACTTCTAAAATAGTATTCGACATAGATTCAATGATTATTTATTAGTTTTAATGAATTTTGATTTGAGTGTTTGAAGTGCCTGTAATATTCCACCTGGCATAAATAACACGACAAGTGTGAGTGAGATGCCGTAGACCAAAAGTCTTGCATCTCCGATGCCACGAAGAAGTTCGGGTAATAGGGTTAAAATAATGGCCCCAATGACTGGACCAATCATCGTGCCTAAACCCCCAACAATTACCATGGCAAGATAGGTAAATGATTCTGAAACAACAAAGGCATCAGGAACAAGAGTTCCAACGAAGCTTGGGTAAAAAGAGCCTGCTAGACCAGCAATCATAGCCCCTATTCCAAAGGAAAAGATTTTCCAAAGTTTGGTATTGATACCTAAAGAGGCAGCTGATACCTCATCTTCACGAATAGCTCGTAGCGTATCTCCGATGGGAGACCGTAATATGTTGCCTAAAATAATATAGGTAATTAAGGCTACGAATGAGATTAAATAAAATAAATTAACCTGGTTACTAAATTTAATTTCATATCCCAAAATATTCATGGGAGGTGGCGGCGGGATACCATAAATGCCCAGTGGCCCAGAAGTCATCGTATCCCAATTTAAAAGAATTTGATGCAAAATAATTGCAAAAGCCATGGATGCAATAGCTAGGTAATGTCCTTTTAAGCGAGTTGCAAAAAAAGCCAATAAGACACCCACAATACCAGCCAAAAGAGAGCTAGTTGCAACTGCCACCCAAAAACTAAAACCGGCTTTTTTAATAAGTAGAGTTGTTGCGTAGGCACCGACACCGTAAAAACCCGAATGACCAAGATGGAGTTGGCCTGTGTAACCTAGAATCAAATTCAATGAGATTGCTAACATGATGTTTAAAGCAATCGTGATGAGAATACTTCTCCAATAAGCTGAGCCATCTATTAAGACAGGCAAAGCAAGAATGACGAGAACAGTTAGGATGTAATAGACCCAATTGGGTATTTTCTTTAGGTTAGATAATTGCTTAGACATTTTCTTCTTTCTTTTCGGCAATAAGACCCGTTGGTTTGACAAGTAACATCACCAGTAGTAGGGCGAACACAACCAAATCAATAACCCCTGAGCCAAGATATTGAGTAGTAAATGCCTCTATAAGTCCTACGAGAAGTCCTGCAATGATCGTGCCTGCCATATTGCCAAAACCACCGATGATCACTATAGCGAAAGCTTTCACAATTACCGATGCACCAGCAAAAGGAGTAAGAACAAGAACGGGTCCTAACATGGCGCCTGCCATTCCGGCCATAGCTGAAGCAATCACAATCGTCAGCATGATTAAAAATGTTTGATTAATCCCCATGAGGCCAGCAGTTTCGCGATCCTGTGAAATGGCTCTGAGTGCTTTTCCAGTAAAGGTATATTTCATAAAGAAATAAAGGGCGGCAATCGCACTTGATGCGACAACAACGACTAATAAACTTTGTGTAGTGAAGAAGATTTTTCCAAATCGAATCGTTTCATCATAAGGACTATTAAACTGAAATGGAACTGGACCAAAAAGAACTAAAGCACCATTTTCTAAGAGCACTGAAACACCAATAGTTGCAATCAAGGGTCGAAGTTCATCGCCTCGATTTCGAAGTGGGGCGAAGATGGTTAAATTGACTAAATAACCTAAAATACCACCAGCAATAAACGCAATGACGATGCTTAATAAATAGCCACCACCATACCATTGAACAAAAAAGTAGGCGGCAAAACCACCGAGAGTTACAAAGTCTGCATGAGCAAAATTGATTTGATTCATGACCCCATAAATCAAGGTTAAACCAAGCGCAACCATGACGTATAAGCAACCCATCACAATGCCGTTGATTGCCTGTTGGGCAAACAAGTTCAGAAAATCAGACATAAAAATCCTAAGTGTTGAAAACTAATATTGAAAAGTCCACTTCATATGTAAAGTGGACTTTTTTATAGGCTAAACCTTAAATTACCAATTAAGTGTTTTCCAACTTAAATCAGGATTAGTTTCAACATAGTGAATAACGGATAAATTTTGATTTTGACCGTTTGGACCAAAAGTAATTTTACCTGTAGTTACTTCAACATCTTTCATTTTCGTGAATTCATTACGTATGGATTCAGAATCTTTTGCACCTCTTTTCACTGCTTCCGCAATGATTAAGATTTGATCATATGCGTGAGCATTAATATGGGTTGGAACCGTATCTGCACCATATTTAGCTTTGAAGTTTTTTACAAAATTTTGTACAACTGGACGTTGCTCATTTGGATCAAATTGTGAAATTCTTGTATAACCAATAGATGATTTACCAGCTTTTTGGTCATAGCCCCAAGGTACCCAAATTGTACCAATCATCACAGCTTTACCACCACCACCTTTTGTAACGCCTGCTTGAGCTAAAGCTTGGGAGAGCTTGACGGTTTGACCTTCGAGTGCAGACACCAACAAGACATCAACATTACCCATCGACGCGACACGAGTAGCAATCGAAGTAAAGTCACTTACATCATTAGCAAAATCAATTTTACCTAATATCTTGCCGCCATTGGCTACAAAGGTTTTCTCGAAGTTATCGGAAATATCGATTCCAGCATTTGTTTTTACATTTAAAAGAATTGCATTTTTAGCATTCATTTTCTTAATAGCATTGGTAGCAAGACTATCTGTTTGTTGTTGAGCGCTTGGGAAAATTCGAAAAGCGTATTTAAATCCAGATTCAGTAAATTTATTTGTTGCAGAGCCAGCATTGAGTAATGGAACCTTTGCTTCCTCTAATACGGACATCGCTGCAAGAGTAGCATCTGAGCACTCTTCGCCAATCACTACATGGGGTTTAAATGACTCGAGCATCCTTTTAGCTACATTGGTAGCAGGTAAAGGAGCGCATTGTGAGTCACCATATTCAATCGCTAATTTATAGCCATTAATGCCGTTCTTATTAATTTCTTCAAGCGCTAGATCAGCACCTTGTTTTCCCATGACACCGAAATAAGAGCCAGGTCCAGAAGCCGGTAAAAGGGCTCCAACCCGAATCACTTTTTCTTGCGCTTGGCTAGCAAAAGACATTGCAACTAGAGCTGAGCCCAAAATCAAACCATTCATGTTGCGCAGTAAAGCATATTTTTGAGAAGGAATACGTACAAAACTAAACATAGTGTCTCCAAGAGTTTTAATAAAATGTTGTAAATCTACTTTAGTCGAAATAAGTAATTTTAACAAGTAGGTGTAATATTTAGATCTTACAGAAAATTTAAATCTTACAGAAAAATAAATTGAGACAATGGCAATATTGATCACTGGTGGTGCAGGATTTATCGGTTTGAACCTCATTGAAGAGCTTTCGACACTAGGGGAAACCCTGATTATTTTAAGTCCTAGTGATTTACCTTCTAAATTTCAACAAGTTTTTGCACAAAAAAACATCTCCTATGAATATGTTCAGGGGAGAGTTGATCATGAGGAGGATCTTCAACAACTTTTTGATCAATATAAAATTTCCAAAATTATCCACGCAGCTGCCATTACTGCAGATCAAGATCGTGAAATCAACCATACGAAGGAAATTTTAGAGACGAACTTAATGGGCTCGGTCAATATGTTTGAATACGCCTTGCGCTACTCTGTTGATCAATTGATTCAATTAAGCTCTGGCTCAATTTTTGGAAATGTCGGGACTTATGATCCATTGATTGATGAAGTGACAAGTCCAGTACTTCCTGAGACAGTTTATGGTATTAGTAAGTTGGCAGCAGAGCGATTAGCTATTCGTTATCGTAAGACAAGAGGCTTAAATGTCACGACAGTTCGTTTGGGTCTTGGATATGGGCGTTGGGAGTACGATACAGGTCACCGAGATACTTTGAGCCTCCCTCTACAAGTATATTGGAGCGCAATTCGAGGAGAGAGCATTGTGCTTCATGAAAGCGGGGGGACTGACTATATTTATGGCACAGATATTGCAAAAGGTCTAGCCTTGATTTTGGCAAAGGGGCATTCGCCAGAACCGCTGTATCATCTTTCGTCTGGCAATACTTGGTCGTTAGAATTTTGGCTACACAATTTACAAAGGCTTTATCCAGCGTTTCAATATCGATTTACCAAAGAGATTGATGAGTGCACAATCGGGCAGAATGGCCCCTTACCCAGATCGCCTATGAGTATCAAGCGCATACAAAAAGATTTTTCATTTCAGGCGGACTATTTGGGGAAAAAGGCATTTGATGATTTTATTCTTCACCAAGAATTTCTGCGATCAATGAATTGAACGGTGAATTACAAAGCAATATTTATCAACTTAAATTATGATGTCGTAATATCTTAAGAATTTAAAATAATTAAACAGGAGACCCGAGATGCCTTATGCAAAAACCGACGATGGCGTGAATTTATATTATGAAGAGGCTGGCACAGGTCAGACTTTGATTTTTGTCCATGAATTTGCAGGTGATTATCGCAGTTGGGAAAATCAAATGCGCCATTTCGCACGCTATTTTAGATGCGTTACTTACTCAGCTAGAGGCTACTTACCCTCTGATGTTCCAGAAGATTCTAAGCAGTATTCTCAAGAAAGAGCTGTCAAAGATATTCTCGCAATCATGGATCATTTACAGGTTGATAAAGCACACATATGTGGTTTATCAATGGGTGGTTTTGCTGCCTTACATATGGGAATATCTTATTCAAAGCGTTTGCTATCATTGGTCATTGCGGGTTGTGGCTATGGGGCAGAGCCAGCCAAAAAAGAAAATTTTCAAGCTGAACTTGAAGCTGCGGCAAATATGTTCCTTGATCTTGGCCCTATAGAAGGTGGAAAAAAATATACCCTTGGGCCGACAAGGGTTCAATATCAAAATAAAGATCCACGTGGCTTTAATGAGTTTGTTGGGCAGATGCTTGAGCATCCAGCAATTGGTTCAGCCAATACCTTAAGGGGGGTGCAAAAAATGCGTCCTTCCTTATGGGAATTGATTGATGGAATGAAAACAATCACTGTGCCTACCTTGGTGATTACTGGGGATGAGGATGACCCATGCCTTGAGCCTGCGCTGTTGATGAAACGAAATATCCCAAGTGCATCCCTTGTGGTTTTTCCGAAGGCTGGTCATACCAATAATATTGAAGACCCTGATTTGTTTAATCGTCACTTATCAGATTTTTATTTCACTATACTGGCAGGGCGTTGGACACTTCGTGATGGACGCTCCCTAGGAACAGGAATATTAGGTTTTAAATAATTTAGTTTTAGATAATTTTTTAACGTTAAGAAGTACTTAGAAAGGAAATACAATGGATTTGCAATTAAAAGGCAAGAAAGTTTTGGTTACAGGTGGTTCTAAGGGTATTGGTTTAGCTGTAGCAGCAGCTTTTGCAGCTGAAGGTGCTTTACCGATTATTACTTCACGCGATGCAAAAAATCTAGAAAACGGTAAAAAACATATTGAGTCAACCTATAAGGTTGCTTGCCAAACAGTTGAATTAGATTTAGGAGCCGCTAAATCTGCTGAGGCACTGTTTGATAAAGTTGGTAATGTTGATATTTTGATTAACAACGCTGGGGCAATTCCTGGTGGAGTACTTGCTGATATTAATGAAGAAAAATGGCGTAATGCGTGGGAACTTAAATTATTTGGATATATTAATTTAACCCGTATTTACCTTGCGGCAATGGAAAAACAAGGCTCTGGCGTGATTGGTAACATTATTGGTATGGCCGGTGCAGCTCCAAGAGCAGAATATGTTTGTGGTGTAACAGCGAATGCTGCTCTCATGGCCTTTACTCAGGCTGTTGGTGCTACAAGCCATAAAAATGGTATTCGTGTATTTGGTATCAACCCATCTCCAACACGCAGTGATCGTATGGAAAATATGATGAAGGCGAATGCCAAAAACAAACTTGGTGATGAAGCTCGTTGGACAGAACTGACCCAAAAATTACCTTTTGGCAGAATGACAGAACCTGATGAGATTGCTCATTTAACAGCGTTTTGCTCTTCATCACTTTGTGGTTATTTAAGTGGTTCCATTATTAATGTGGATGGTGGCCAGATGTTTGCGCCAGTATAAGTAATCTATGCCGAACCAATCCCCACTTCTTGTGGGGATTTTTTTTAAGTATTTCGTAAGCTAGAGTTGGCAGAGCGATGTTCTCGAATGAGTTCAAAACTATAGCGATATCGATCTTGAGGATGGTGGCTTGTTGTAATTTGAAACGTTTGTTGATCGCGACCAATATAGGAGCGCATCACTACCAGTGAAGAATCCTGAGTCTTGATTTGTAAGGCAGAAAAATATTTTTTTGGAATTATTTCTGAATAGACTTCAACCTTAGCCCGCAGAATTGCTTCGTCAAACATTTCAACAATTTGTTCACTAATTGGAATCGTCAAATGCTTTTTATGTTTGATAACGCCGGCATATTTTGGAAGGATGAAATAGGTCGTTAGGCACAAAGGAACTAGTGCATGATTTTGGAAGCGTAGCGTGACTAATCGAAACCATTCCATACCCAAGGGACAATGAAGTTCTCTTGCTAGATCTTGGTCTGCCTTGACATAGCCTGAGTCTAAAATCTCTCGCGTCATTTGCCCAGGGTAGTCTAAAAGCTCATTGACAGAATTGACTGAGTGAGAGAGTACAACTTGAGGTTGACTTGCAAGGACTGTTGATCCCGTTCGCGGTCGACGCATAATCAACCCCTCGTTTGAGAGACTTGTAAGCGCTTGACGCAGAGTTGGGCGGCTTGCTTTGAAGCTTGCTGATAACTCTTCTTCAGTTGGTAGGCGACTACCTAAGGGGTAGACCCCACTTTGTATATCTTCTCGTAAGCGATTATAAATTTGTAAATGAAGAGGTAGTACTTTTTCAACCATAGATGAAATTGTATTGCTTTGTTAGTATGGATAGATTATAAATTTCTACCAAAACTTGCATCTGCCTGTGCTCCCTCGGCTTGACTTGCTAAACGAGCTTCTTCACCACTAAAAATCAATTCAATTTCGGTGCCATCCGGATCTTTAAAAAACAATTGATATTGATCGTTTTCAGGGACTGCAAACTCAACGAATTTAATCCCATGCTGAGTTAAAGTTTCACGGTATTGATTGATATCTTTTGTCCAAAGGGCTAAATGATCAAAAGCATCTGTCTTTTTAGCTTCTGGGGTGGGACTTCTGGAGGTTGAGATATGCACAATCGGTTGATCATGAAGATACATCCATGCACCAACTCGTCCAAAAGGTGGACGGTAGCCGTCAACTAAGCCTAAGATGTCAGCATAAAACTTACGAGATGTTTCTAAGTTTTGAGTACTGACATTAACATGAGCAAATCCAAGAATTGGCATCGTAATTACCTCAAATGATTGAAACTTTATCGAAAAATATATTTAACTGTCTTAACTATACTACGCTTGTTTTTACTTGTATTAACAAATAGTACTTTTTTATAAATAATTTATTTCTATATAAATCAATTATTTATATTTTTAAACTTTAAACTTAGGGTAATTCCTTAGCATTTTTGATTGAATTGTATTGACAATTGCTAATCAAAAAAATAACATGAATTTATATTCATTAATTCTCATGGTATAAAACTTTTCATGAACGCACCAGAAACGATTATTCAAGCAAGCTTATCAAAATCCGCTAAGTCATTTCAGGATGTTTCTTATGAAGAGGCTTTGCAGCGAGCGAAGGATCTCATTCCTTTATTAAGCGCTGAGCAAGATCAAACTGAAAATAGAACTTATTTAACAAATACCGTAGTCAATGCATTACACGAGAGTGGCTTATTTCGTTATCAACAACCCAAAATGTGGGGTGGCATGGAAGTGGATTTCCGCGGATTTATGGAAATTCCTTATTTATTAGGCTTAGGATGCCCATCAACTGGATGGGTGTTTGCCAATATCGCCTCTCATAATCGTCAGTTAGCTCAATGGCCAATGCAGGCTCAAGAAGATATTTGGGGTGAAAATCCGAATACCTTAATTGCGTCAGGTGTGGCATATTTTCAAGGGGCTGGTCAACGGGTTGATGGTGGTATGTTGTTATCAGGTAATTGGGGATTTTCTTCAGGCGTCGATATCTGTGAATGGAATATGCTCTCTTGCCAAGTAAAAGATGGTGATAAGACTGTCGATTGGTGTGTTTGTTTAGTCCCTAAAAGTGATTATGAAATTATTGATGACTGGCAGACCATGGGTATGCGTGGGACTGGTAGTCGGAGTGTTAAGTGTCAAGATGTTTTTGTACCAATGCATCGGGTTTTATCGATGAATATTCATCATCCTGAACATGAGTTTCCTGGTTTTAAGATTCATCAAAACCCAATGTTTAAGGTGCCAACAAGCTCTGTTGGCGGGAATGGTATTGCTGGTGCCATGATTGCAAATGCAAAAATGATGTTGGAGGAGACGACCAGCTGGATAAAATCTAAAAGTACCAGTTATACAGGGGCAAAGATGTCAGCAATACCTACCCTACAAATGAAAATAGCCACGGCAGATGGCAAAATTGAAGCAGCTTATGAATGGTTAACAGCCAACACGATCGAAGCAGAAATTGCCTATAAGAATCATGTTGAATTTGATACGCCAACAAAATTACGCTACAAGCGCAATACAGCAATGGCGATGAAGATGGCAAACGAAGCAGTAGATATCATGCACGAGTTATTAGGGGCTAATGGAATTTACGAAAAAAATAGTTTTGAGCGCCGTTTTCGAGATGCCCATGCTTCTGCTGGGCACGTAGTATTTAATTTAGACGCGCAGTTCATTCCATTTGGGTTAGTTCATCTTGGTGGAGAATTTAAAAGCCCAACGATGTAATGCTTTCTAGCCTCCTTCTGAGATAATTAAAACAGTTGGTTTATTTTATTAATGGTTTTCGGAAGCTCATCTAATTAAAAGCTTATTGTGATTCAATTTCCCCGTCGTCTTACCGAATTACAAACATTGATTCAAAGTGGTCAAATTGACCCATTAGATTGTCTGCAGGATCAAGCAAATCTGATGTATCAGGTAAATCATCAATATCCCGTAATTGTAGAAACTCTGCCAATCAACGAGAGTTTGACTGGGCCATTAAGAGGTATTGGTTTATTACACAAAGATTTATTTAATTTATCTGGCAGAGATCCAGGCTTTGGTCACGCGCTTGGACAAAATAATCCTGAGCTAGAAGATGCCTACGTGATTACTCAATTAAAACAAGCGGGCTGTGGAATTTTAGGGACAGTAGTCATGGCACCATATGCCTGTGGTGCTACGTCTCAAAATCCTTATTTTTCCAGAAGCAGCAATCCGCTTAATGAAAATTATGCAGTTGGGGGATCATCTAGTGGGTCAGCTATTGCGGTAGCCTCTAAAATGAGCTACGTATCCTTAGGGAGTGATACGGCTGGTTCTATCAGAATACCTGCCGCGACTTGTGGTATCACTGGATTAAAAACTACTCAAGGATTAATTAGTCTTCAAGGGGTAACGACATTATCTGAATCATTAGATACGGTAGGATTACTAGGGCGTTTTGCGAAAGATATTGAGCTGATTCTTGATGCAGTCATTAGTCATAGTCTAGAGCCACTTGAAGCTATTCGTCATTTCAATTATTGGCTTCCGAAAGATGTAATGGATCCAGCTATTGCTTCCCATATCACCTCTTTTTTGGCTCAACTTGAACATACAAACGCAGTTGATATAGAGGAGTTTTCTTCTATTAAAGAAGCCGCTGATATTGTTATGGCATACGAAATTAATCGCAATTATGCAAAAATAATTCAATCACCCGATAGTCCAAAGGGTTTAAAAGCAGTTGGAAAATTAGCTTCTCAAATCAAACAGGAAGACTACACAAACTGTATAGAGTCAAAAGAACAATTGACGAGCCACTTTATCAATCGATATTTAAATGATGGTGCTTGCTTAATTCTGCCTTGTCTGCCTGGGTCCATTCCTTTATGGCAGGAAGTAGAAATTGGTCATCCAGAATTTTCAAAAGAAGCTTATTTAAGTTTGTTTCACTTCATGGGCTGGGTTAACTTCCTAGGATTACCTGCGATTAGTTTTCCTATCGGCAACGACGATTTGGGACGTCCGATTAGTATTCAGGTTATTGGAAAACCTTTCACAGAAAAATCTTTATTAAACTTCGCAAACGCAATGGAGTTGCAACTATTTGGGGACTCTTGCTATTTAGAGACTGCGTTATCTAGTTGATAGCTTATATTTCACTTTGATGCAACAATAAGTATTTCGTATTCTTACGAATAATCTGTATGTTCATCTGAAGATAAAGGAATAAATGTGAGACTATTCAACCTAAAGCTAAAAACATTTTCATTGTGTATTTTTTTTCTGGCAAATTCTTTTGTATTTGCCCAAACATTCGAGTCTTATCCCAATAAACCCGTCAAAGTTATAGTACCCTTTGCTCCTGGAGCAACTACTGACTTTCTTGGAAGAGTGATCGCACAGCATGCGAGTCAGTCATGGGGTAAATCAGTGGTTGTTGAAAATAAAATCGGGGCCGCAGGGCTGATTGGTGTAGATGCAACAGCTAAATCTTTGCCAGATGGTTATACCGTTTGTGTCTCAACAGGGGCTATTGCGATTTATTCTGCGACAAAATCAGACGTACCTTTTGACCCATTAAATGATTTTGAGTATGTTGCAATGCTTGGACGTGTGCCGCATGTATTAGTTGTAAATAAAGATTTTCCAGCAAATACCTTTCAAGAATTTCTAGCTCAAACGAAGAATGGCAAACCTTATCCTTATGCCTCTACTGGAGCGAGGTCAAATGCGCACTTCACCGGAGAGATGTTAAAAACTTCAACTGGTATAGCTTTACAGCATATTTCTTATCGTGGAGGAGCTCCAGCAATGGCTGACCTAGTGGCAGGTCATGTACAAATTATGATTGCATCTCTAACTACAGCCATGCCTTTTATTAAAACTGGCGCCATTAAGCCACTTGCGATCAGTTCAGGTTCTCGTTCAGAGGTTTTGCCGAATACACCCTCATTAAAAGAGTTAGGTTATCCAGAAATTGATACTGCAGAATGGTGGGGTATGATTGCACCAAAGAATACGCCAAAACCAATTCTTGATAAATGGCGTGAAGAGTTAAAGAAGGTGATGACTCCAGCAATTATGGAAAAGAGTCCGGGTTTAGAGTTATATCCGATGTCACCTGAAGATATGCGCAAGCTTGTGCAAAAAGAAATGGTGACATGGAAAGAGGTTGCAAAAAAATCAAATATTACGGAGTAGATTCTTTAGAGTTATTTTTTGTCCAATCATCAAGATTCAACCATTTTAAATACTGATTAATATTTTTTTTAACTTAGGTTGTTCTTGACAAGACTCATTACACCATTGATAATTAAGAAAAAAATCTACTTGGAGACTATGATGAAGCGCCACCCGAATTTTGAACCCAAAGGGGTTATTCCCGCAGTTATTCTGCCTTTTTTTGAGGATTTTGAGATTGATGAGAGTTCCTACAGATCCCACTTACGCGATGTGGCATCTGTAAAAGGACTTAGTGCAGTCACCATTAATGCCCACTCCACTGAGGTAGGGTCGTGTACGTTTGATGAGCAAAAGCGTGTCTTGGAAATTACTCAGGATGAAATCGGTGATTCCATGCCTATTGTGAATGGAGTATATGCTGAAGGAAGTTTAGAAGCAGCAAAGTTAGCCAAAATGGCTGCTGATGGTGGTGCTTCCAGCTTACTAGTATTTCCCCCAGGACCACTTACGATGGGACATCGTCCTGAAATGGTGGTCGATCATTATCGACGTATTGCTGATGCGAGTGGTCTGCCATTAATTGCTTTTCAGTATGCGCAAAGCTCTCCGCAAAGCTATCCATTAGATACTTTATTAGAGTTATGCGATAAGGTTCCTCAAGTGCGAGCGATTAAAGACTGGATTTCAAATCCTGTCTTACACAATACCCAAATACAAATTCTTCAATCTAGAAAAAATCCAGTACATGTTCTCACGACACATAGCGCTTGGTTATTTAGTTCACTGGTATTAGGTTGTCATGGTTTGCTTTCAGGAAGTGGCTCGGTGATTGCAGCATTTCAATCAGAGCTTTTTGAAGCAATGAATGCGAATGATTTGGTTCGAGCTCGCCAACTCCATCAAAAAATTACATTTATGGCAGATGTTTTCTACGCTAGTCCTTGGGTGGATATGCATAATCGTATGAAAGAAGCTCTTGTACTGATGGGTAAGATTCCTAGAGCAGTGGTGCGTCCTCCTCTTGTAAAAATTCATGATGCGGAACGAGCAAAAATTAAACAAGCACTAATCAATGCAGGTTTGATATCGGCTTAGATCGTTTTATGACACAAGTTAAGTTACCTCTAGTACAAGAGAATTCGAGGTTTAGTGCTTTAAATGGAATCCGAGTTCTTGATCTAAGTACATCTGTCGCTGGACCATATGGTTGTCAAATATTAGCTGATTTTGGTGCTGAAGTTGTCAAAATCGAAAAGCCTAATGGTGGAGATGACTCAAGAGCTTGGGGGCCGCCTTTTTTAGATGATCAGTCACTTTGGTATTTAAGTGTGAATCGCAATAAGTCGAGTGTTGTGATTGATATGACTAAAGTAAAGGGACAAGAGCTACTGCATCGATTAGCTAAAGAGGCTGATATTGTTGTAACTAATTTTTTACCACGTCTACAAACTAAACTGCAAGTTGATTATGAGACATTGAAGTTGATTAATCCGCACTTGATTCATATATCCCTTACAGGATTTGGTGTAGAAGGCGCACGTAGTTCTTTCCCTTGTTATGACCTCATTGCAGAAGGGTATAGTGGTGTCATGGATATGACAGGGGAAATCGATCAAGATCCACAAAAAGTAGGCACACCAGCCGCCGATTTGTTAGCTGGTATGGATTTAGCCTTGGCGGCTATGGCGGCTATTATTCAAAGAAATCAAGATGGCAAAGGACATTGTGTTGATATTGCGATGGTTGACAGTATGACCCGCTTTATGGCGCCTCGACTATCTTCTTATTTGGGGTCTGGTGTTTTGCCAAGAAGAGATGGTGCAAAAGAGAGTGTCATAGCTATTTACCAAGTATTCAAAACGGCGGATGAATTAATCACTTTAGGGCTAGGAAATGATGCAATTTGGAAACGTTTTTGGACGATTTTAGGCGAAGAGTCATTCATAACAGATCCAAAGTATCTTAGTAATTCGGATCGTAGGGCATGTCGTAGTGAATTGGTTCAGGGGATTCAAAAGCGTTTGTTAACTCAAACACGCGCATATTGGTTGGAACTGTTCCAGAATTCAGGAATTCCTGCAGGACCAATTAATCGCTTAGATCAAATTGCTGCTGACTCTGAAATGCATGCCCGCGGAATGTTTTACGAAGTTGAGCGAGAAGGTAAACGTATACCTCAAATTGGTTTTGGAATACGCATCGATCGCACCAGTTCTTATTGTGAAAAACCTCCGCCAAGGCTTGCGGAAGATACACAAGCGATCTTTGAAAAATGGTTAGGCCTATCCAAAGAAGATATCTCTCAATTTGCAAAAGACCAAGTGATCCATATTTTTAAGCCATAGAATTTATTTAAAGGAGCATTAATTGACTTACGAAACGATATTGTTTGAAGAAGAAGGACCAATTGCATGGATTACTCTGAATCGTCCTGATGATGGCAATATGTTTACAGAGACTATGTGCCATGAGCTCAGAGACTGTATCAATGAAATACGTCGCGAAACTAGAACGCGCGTAGTTGTTTTGACCGGCGCTGGTGATAAGTTCTTTTGTATCGGTGGCAGAAAAGATGGAATGCCAGAAACTAATCTATATGCGGGAGTATTACCTACCTTAGAAATGTATGAAGCGATTGAGCGTCTTCAAAAACCGGTTATTGCTAGTGTTAATGGCTTTGCTGTCGGGGGAGGTAATGTCCTTCAGGTGGTTTGTGACTTAACCATTGCCAAGGAAAGTGCTATTTTTAGACAAGTAGGACCGATGATGGGTAGCTTTGATGCAGGATATGGAACTTGGTATCTTGAAGACCTGATTGGAAAAAAAAGGGCGAAAGAGATGTGGATGCTCAACCCCCGAATTAGTGCTAAAGATGCTTTAGCAATGGGCCTTATTAATCGGGTTGTGCCAGATGATCAATTGAAAGAAGAGACTCGAAAAATGGCACTTGAAATTGCGGATAGAGGGCCATTTGCAATTGCATCTATTAAGGCAGCATTCTCAGCGCGTCATGGAGGAGTGAGTGGTTTATCTCGGGTGACACATGATCTACTATTACGCCCTTATTTGGATACAGATGAGTCTCATGAACTAAGAGATTCCTTTGCCGAGCGCAGAAAACCTAATTCAGATAAATTTGGTATTTAAATATTATGATGTTAACTCTTCTGTCTTATCAAAAAGCGAAAGAATATTACGCTGCAGGATATTGGCAAGATGATACTTTCTATTCTTTGCTAGTAAAACATGCTAAAGATAAAGGTGATTCATTTGCACTGCGGGATGGCTTAAAGCGTATTACTTGGAAGAACCTTCTTCAGTGGGTTGACTCGATTAGTGAAGTCCTGCATCAAGGCGGTCTAAAGCAGGGTGATCGTGTTGCCATTTGGTTGCCATCTAGAGCGGAGGGTGTTGCAACTTTTTTAGCTTGCTCTAGAAATGGCTATGTAGCATGTCCGTCACTTCATCAAAACTATACGGCAAATGAGATTTTAGAGTTTTTAAAACGAAGTCGAGCTGCTGCACTTGTTCTAATGCCAGGGTATGGGGCAAATAAAGATAGTGCTCAATTCGCTAGCGAAGCCTTTCAATTATCTGATATGAGGTTGGTTTTATCGGTTGAGCCAGTTCATGAAGATTTGGTAAAGGATTTTCCAGTTTCAAGTGTGTCTATTGGAACAACGGTTGACGTTATCCATGATCCTGAAGCGATTGTTTATCTTGCATTTACCTCTGGCACTACTGGAACACCAAAAGGCGTTATGCATTCAAGTAATACCTTATTGGCTAATGGCAGAGCGATGGTGCAAGAATGGCAGTATCCTGACAACACAATAATACTAAGTTTAAGTCCGATGAGTCATCATATTGGTACAGTTGGAATGGAGCAATGGATCGTAGGTGGATATGAATTAGTTCTGAATCATTTACCGGAAAAAATGTCGATCATTGATTGGATTGTTCAGACCAAAGCAACTTATTTGATGGGAGTGCCAACTCATGCTATGAATATCTTAGATGAGTTAGCCAAAAAAAATCAAAACACCTTAGGTGATGTCAAAATTTTCTACATGGCGGGTGTTGTGATTCCTGTTGAGTTAGCGCAAGCATTTTTAGATATGGGAATTACACCGCAAAATATTTATGGCATGACTGAAAATGGTTCTCATCAATTTACATCACCCAATGATCATGCAAAAACGATCGTTGAGACCTGTGGTAGAGCTGCTTATGGATATGAAACAAAAATTGTTGATCAAAATAATGCAGATATGGATGTTGGTATTGGTGAAGTCGGAGAAATCGTCACCAAAGGTGCGCTTTTGATGCTTGGATATTACAACAATCAAATTGCAACTGAGGACTCATTTAATCACGGTGGGTGGTTCTTATCAGGTGACTTAGGGACAATTGATGAAAATGGTTGTTTAAGAATTGTTGGCCGAAAAAAAGATTTAATTATCCGTGGTGGACATAATATTCATCCAAGTCACATTGAAGAATTAAGTTATAGGCATCCTGCTATATTGAAATGTGCAGCATTTAGTGTTCCAGATATAAGGCTTGGAGAAAAAGTAGCTCTTGGTATTATTTTAAAAGAGGGTGTGGCAAGAATGACTGCCGAAGAATTTTTGCATCATCTGTATATTGCAGGGCTTTCCAAATATGATATGCCAGAGTATTTTGGTATTTTTAATGCTTTCCCATTAACCGCTAGTGGAAAAATCTTAAAACGTGAAATTCAAGAACAGTACCAATCTGGGGCAATTCAATTAACTCCAGTTCGATTTATCGAACCTAAACATTAGAAAAGTTTTATGTACCCACATATTCGACAAATTGATGACTATCTAGTTCTTACACTAGATCGTCCAGAGGCTTTAAATGCACTGTCATTCGAAATTATTCAGAAACTGTCGCAATTAATTGATGATGTAGCAACCTCATCTGCTCGAGCGCTTATTATTACTGGGGCAGGGGAAAAAGCATTTTGCGCAGGTGCAGATATCAAAGAATTAATGAATCGATCACGGATGGAGCAACAACGTGGATCTGAACTCGGACAACACGTTTTTTCGAAATTAGAAAATTTACCGATGCCATCTGTTGCATTGATTAATGGCTTTGCATTTGGTGGCGGTTTAGAGTTAGCGCTAGCCTGTACATTTCGGATTGCAACACCTAATGCCAAGATGGGTTTACCTGAAATTAAATTGGGCTTAATTCCAGGATATGGGGGAACGCAACGTTTAACGAGAGTCATTGGTGAGACAAAAGCTAATGAAATGATTTTGACCGGCAAGTCTATTGATGCTCAAACAGCTCTTCAATATGGAATTTTGAATCAAATAGTTGAAGCAGAGAACGCTTTAGAAAAAACCTATGAATTTTGCAAAACATTTTCAACACATAGTTTGCCAGTTCTCTCGTTTGCAAGATCTGCGATTCGAAGAGCCGGCGATGTTACTTTGCAAGAAGGTCTTCATTTAGAGTCTAACTTATCGACTCTAGCGTATTCATTAGATGATGCTAATGAAGGGATGAATGCTTTTGTTGAAAAAAGAAAACCCATCTTTAAGGATCAATAATGCTAGGATTGGAAACAGTATGAAGGTTATTGCGGTTACCGGTGGCAGTAGAGGTATTGGTGCGGCTATTGTAAAAAAGCTAGCGAATGATGGCTGGAAAGTAGGTTGTTTATCACGCAAAGGAAAGGGTATAGAAGATGGTAGTTTGCCTCCGGCATTACAAGGCCACGTGATAAATATCCCATGTGATGTCAATTCCGATGAGTCTTTAGTAAAGGCATTCACGCATTTGGTTGAACAAACGGGTCGATTAGATGGTTTGGTCAACAATGCCGGTATACATGAACAAGAAAAATCACATGAGATGAAAAATGAGATGTGGGATGATGTGATGTCAACCAACGCACGAGCAGTATTCATGAGTTGTCGAGAAGCCTATCCTTTTCTGATACAGCAAACCTCTAGTGTCATTGTTAATATGGGGTCTTTTTTTGACAAGATGGGCGTGAAAAACAATTTAGCCTATTGCGCATCAAAGGCCGCTGTTGGCGCAATTACGAGGTGTCTAGCTGTTGAATGGGCAAGTAAAGGAATTAGAGTCATGGACGTTGCCCCAGGATATATTGCGACCGAATTAAATATGGATGCAATGAATGGTCCTCTTGGTGAGTTTTTGGCAAAACGTATCCCAAGAAAAACCCCAGGAACACCTGCGGAAGTTGCAGCCGTAGTCGCTGCAATTGTACAAGATAACATGTCGTTTCTAACAGGTGAGACCATCTATCTTGATGGCGCTCACGCGATTGCACACTAAAGAGAAACCTATGAATATATTAGAAAAACTTGATGAATCGATATTGCTTAATTCTGAAGAGAGGCAATTGCTGGATAGTGTGAAGGACATTTGTCGCAATGTCATTGTACCGAATGCGGCTCAATTTGATGAGTCGAAAGAATTTCCTTGGGAAAATATCAAAGCAATTAATGAACTTGGTTTGAATGCCATGTTTGTTCCTGAAGCTTACGGTGGTGCCTTGTTGTCTTATACGGCATACCTTGCATGTGTTCGTGAAATTAGTAAAGCATGTGCTTCTACTGGAATTATTTGGGCCACCAATTTTCATGGTATGAAGCCTTTAATTGATTTTGGTAATGAAGAGCAAAAAACACGTTTATTACCAAGAATTGCCGAAGGTGGACTTGGATCCTTAGCTATTACAGAACCTTCAGCAGGATCAGATGCTACAGGTATGAAATTAAGCTTTACCCCAGATGGCGATGACATTATTGTCAATGGTAGTAAAATATTCATCTCCAACGGCGACTTTGCTGATTTATATCTTTTATTTGGGAAGTGGTCTGAAATTGAAGGTTCAAAAGAGGCAATTAGTGCTCTTGTTTTTGAAAAAGGTACTCCTGGATTTTCAGTTCTCGGTGTAGAAAAGAAAATGGGGCATCGTGCAGCCAGCACTGCCGCAATATCCTTTGATAATTGTCGAGTACCACGCGCTAATTTGCTGATGAATCCTGGGGATGGATTAAAAATCCTGTTGTCTTCACTCAATAAGTCTCGTCCTAGTGTTGCAGCCCATGCATTAGGTATAGCTCGTGCAGCACTTGAAGACGGAGTTGAATACATTAATCAGCGTAAGCAATCTGGCAAAAAAATTATTGAGTTTCAAGGTATTCAATTTCAATTAGCAGATTTAGCTAGTGAATTATATTTATGTGAAAACCTGATGTGGTCGATTTCACGATTGGTGGATAACGGGGGGAAAGATTTTGGCATTGAAGCATCAATACTTAAATATCGTGCTACAGATGCAGCAATGCGAATCACATCCGATGTTGTAGGCTTATTAGGTGGTTATGGGTATTGTCAGGATTATCGTGCTGAACGATTGATGCGAGATGCCAAAATCACTCAAATATGGGAAGGTACGAATCAAATTCATCGCCAATTAGTTGGTAGACACTTTATTCAAAAATAAGGAAGCAAAATGAATTCGATTAAAAAAGTAGGTGTTGTGGGAAGTGGAACTATGGGTTCAGGTATCGCCATCGTTGCCGCTAGGGCTGGTTTTGAAACCTGTGTCTATGATACGAATAGTAAGAACTTAGAAAATTTAGCCAAGCAAACTAAAGATTTTTTTGAAAAGTCTGTTGCTCGTGGAAAAATGAAACCTGAGGATCTTGAGAGTAGTCTTAAACGATTGAGTACGTCCACAACAGTGACCGATTTGGCAGATTGCGATTTGGTTATTGAGGCCATTTTTGAAGATCTACAAGTTAAACACGATTTGTTTTCAAAGCTAAATGCTATTTGTAAACAAGAAGCTATCTTTGCATCCAACACATCGACGATTTCGATTACAGAAATTGCTGGTGGGAGTGGGCGGGACGATCGTTTTGTTGGGATGCATTTTTGTTTACCAGCACAGTTAATGAAATTGGTAGAAATGTCTCCAGGACTGAATACGAGCGCAGAGAGCTTTATTACAGCATGGCAATTTTGTATTGATTTAGGCCAATCTCCTGTAAAGACGCAAGATACTCCAGGCTTTATCCTTAATTATTTTTTAATTCCTTTTAATAACAATGCAATCCGTATGGTAGAGGCCGGCATTGCAGCACCTGAAGATATCGATAAAGCCATAAAGACGGCATTGGGTTATGCCATGGGACCTATGCAACTTTTAGATCTGGTTGGTATGGATACCCAAAGGCTCTTGTGTAATGCGATGCAAAATTTAACGAATGAGCCAGATGCCGCATGTCCGCCATTGGTGAGAAGAATGATTGCAGCAGGCCATCTTGGTAAAAAATCTGGACAAGGTTTTTTTACTTACAAAGATTCAAAAATGTTTGGAGCTTAATCATGTTGAACGTACAAATTATTGATACAGGTAAAAGTCGTTCATTTCCTGATTTA
>Ga0209191_1000517_pt1 | contig 29518 bp, 56 predicted proteins | sample S_130626_EF_Meta_FD_187320 | JGI IMG/M metagenome (GOLD analysis project Ga0209191, IMG submission 187320) | Freshwater microbial communities from Lake Simoncouche, Canada to study carbon cycling - S_130626_EF_MetaG (SPAdes) (version 2) | ecosystem: Environmental > Aquatic > Freshwater > Lake ...
ACTTGACTGCTTATCATTATCTGACCTCGTACCTACGGTCATGGACATTCACCATAATTGGATACGTGAAGGACAATACATTCAACCTAATGATGCGTTTGTACAACGGGTTATTGATAGTTGGCGTGGCGTTCGCCCTACTATGCATTACAGTGTTAGCCGCGAAGATATACTCGGAGAACATTCCACAACACGATTACCCGATCATGGTGCGTTGATTAATGAAGGACATAGCAAACAAAAACTTCGGGCGCATAGTGACTATTATTGGAATGATGCAGTGAATGACTGGGCATTGACATTTGTTGATAACTTTGATATAATGTGCGAATCAAAGGCAAAGAATCTTGCTAGCTTTAAATTATTTGAAAGATATAAAAATGGGAATATTTGATAAACTATTTGGTAAAAAGCCAGACCCAATAGTAGAGGCACCAAAGCCAGTTAGGGAAAAGAAACCACGCAAACCTAAAGAAAAGAAGGAACCTGCTACTATTTCAGACAAACAGAAGGCAGAAGAACTGGGTATACCTTATGTTAATATACTGAAAATGGAAATTGACCCATATGATATTAATAGTGGTGCATTTGAACTTGACTTCAATGACAAGTTTGTATTGAATTTGATTCGTGCAGGTTATAAGATACGTGATGATGATACAGATACTATCATTGTGGATCGCTGGTTCCAAACTGTATGTCGCAATGTAGCACTTGAACTGTATGAACAACAACAAGCTGACCCAGAAAATAGGGCACAGGCAACTGATATGAGAGTAGTCCGTGCTAAGGATATAGGTGACGGACGCACAGAAGTCAGCTAAAAAGGTTGACATTAAATGGTTAGTGTGTTATTATGATTTCTTTCAACAACTCATAGGAGTAATTTATGGCAAAAGTAGCAATCTCTGATATAAAAACTAATGACGAGATTCAAAGTGTGTTGATTTATACCAATCCTATTAAACAGATTAAACCGGAAGACCGAGCACCAAATGTTTTAGATAGAGCACCAGATGACCATGAGTCAAAGAAATTAACAGACATTGTTGAGGATTTTTGCGAAGAAGGTATTTTGGAAGAGATCGAAGAAACCCTAAGAGATAAAGGTATGTTTACACCATTCTCATATGAGGATTATGCCAAACCCGAGCAGTTGACAATTGCTAAACTTTGGAGTGCATTGGTTGTTCAACGACCTATCAGCAAAAAACATTTGCGAAAGATTCAAGAAAACTACAATCATTTGAAGGTCCAAACACCGATCGTACTAAAAATCAAGTACAGGGGACAATGGTTTTATTATATTGTTGATGGCCAACATACTGCGGCAACACAAGGTATTCGTGCCCGCATGGGTCTTATTAAAGATGTAAGTAAAGAAAATTGGGCAGAAGTTAAAATTCGTTGTATGGTTGTTGAGTGTGCTAACTTTACGTTTGCTAGAGAAATTTTCTTGGGAATTAACGGAGAAGATAAACTTGAACTTGCTTACTTTGACAAATGGAAAAACTATGTATTAGGCGCAAGGCAAGATAATGCTGATAATGAATTCTGGCAAGATTGTCTTGAGTTGCATGAAATCTTAGAAGAATATGGAATTCATCCAATTCATAAAGATGAACCTGAAAACATTAAAAGATTGCCGGGTGCATTTGTTGATGTTGCTTTGATTCAAGATATGAAGCCCGATGATGTTCGCTGGATCGCCAAGATTCATCAAATGTTGTGGGATGACAAACCAATGGATTCATTTGAAGTATTGCCAATTCTCTTGCTAAGAGAAAAAATCAAAAAAGATGCATCATTGGATAACAAAGAAGTTTGTTTCTTTATAAAAGAATTAGGTAGTTTGATTAGACATACAGCTGGAAGTCCCTCTGCTTGGAAAAAGTTTACACAAAAAACTTATCCACTTTGGTTTAAAGCTACTCATCCTGATGAAGCAGATAAAAAGGTTAGTATTCCCGATGATGCTTCACTTGCATTATTGTTACTTGCTTATCAAGAAGCCGGTGGACAATTCAAAGGATTGCGACTTACTTTCTTAAAAGAAAAATTTACTAAACGCGGTGAAACTTTATTTGACTATCTTAGCATTGAAGGCAAAGAAGTTAATGAGGAATTAAAATCCATGATTCGGGGTATTAAGGAAAATGAATAATGAGAACCCATCTTTACTTGGGTATATACGAGGGTAGAATTACCTCTTATAAGAATGGCATTGCGGGTAGCGAATCTGACCGCAATGCTTCCTATAGCAAGGGTGGGAATCTTCTTACTATTTATGGAATTTGTACTCATCTTCCCGGATTAAATCAAAAGATGTTAGATTTTGAATGGGAAGGTAAAGCACATTTTTTACCCTATAGGCGGAAGTTTGCCAAAGCAAAATCAGAATATCTGATGCACGATAAAGCTCCTGAAGGTCTACCTATCTTAACTCAAGCAGACATACTAGAATGGTACAAGAATGAATCACGGTATATCAGTGGTTTTTATTGGGTCAAGGAAAGTTTCTTTCCTATTCTTAGTAATAAAGTTAATTTAACTGAATTTATGGAAAAGGTATGGGAAGACCCTAAAAAGTATCTTGAGGGTTTTTAAACACTTGACTTTAACTAAATAGTAGACTATAATACACACATGACAAAAAAATATGCACTCATAGATACTGCCAATACTTTTTTTCGTGCCCGTCACATTGCATCACGTAATAGTGACACGTGGGAGAAAGTGGGCATGGCACTACATCTTACAATGGCTAGCACTAATCAAATTGTGCGTAAGTTTGGAATAGACCACGTAGTTTTTTGCTTGGAGGGGCGTAGCTGGCGTAAAGATTACTATGCTCCGTACAAGAAAAATCGTGTAGTAGATACAATGTCTCAGACAGAGGCTGAAGTCGAAGAAAACAAAATGTTTTGGGAAACATACGAAACTTTTACTACGTATCTTAAAGAACGTACTAATGTAAGTGTATTGCGTGATCCTAAAGCTGAGGCTGATGACTTGATTGCACGATTCATTCACTTGCATCCTGATGATGAACATTACATCATCAGCAGCGATACCGATTATGTTCAATTGATTACTGATAAGGTAAAACAGTACAATGGTGTAAGTAATGAATTAATTACACTTGAAGGTTACTTTAACGACAAAGGTAAACAAGTACTAGACAAAGAAAAGAAACCCAAACTACTTGAGGATCCACAATATTTATTGTTCAAAAAATGTATGCGGGGAGACGGTACTGACAATGTGTTTAGTGCATATCCAGGTGTGCGTGAAAAGGGTAGTCAAAAGAAAGCCGGACTGATTGAGGCCTACGCGGACCGTAACAAGCAGGGATTCGATTGGAACAATATGATGTTGCAGCGTTGGGTTGATCATGATAATGTGGAACATCGTGTGCGTGACGATTATGAACGTAATCGGGTACTCATAGACTTGACAGCACAGCCCGAAGATGTTAAACTATCAGTAGACAAAAACATTCGTGAGGGTGTACGTACAACTACTATTCCTCAAGTGGGCATACATTTGATGAAGTTTTGTGGTAAATATGAATTGAATAAAATCTCTGATAATGCAGAGACATATGCAAAATGGCTTAACAGCCCCTATATAGGAGTATTAAAATGAAATTAAAAATTTGTGGATTAGTATACGAAGTACTGTATAAGACACCGGAAGAAATGCAAGGTACGATTGGTTTAGCACGATTCAATGACCAAGAGATTTGGATTGGTAATCAATTTACTGAACAAACTAAAAAGATTGCATTGTGGCATGAAGTATTACATATACTAGACCATGCATACAATTTAAAGATGACAGAAGAACAGGTTAAGTTTCAAACACATGCATTAATTGCATTAGTAGAAGATAACCCAGAGGTATTTAGTAATGGCACAACACAGTAATTATTGGAGTTGCTCACCCTTCGCTGATTGGGTGCGTGGTACTCGCAAAATAGATGCGGGTACAAGTGAAGAATGGGATGAATGGCAAACTGCGGCCAAAGGCTACAACCCCGTGCGTTATTGGTTAGCAGAAGAAGGACTTGGATATCTCCAAGATTTTGTAACATATCCTATTCGTAAAATATACGATGTCAAATATTACATTAATAACAGGTACGTTACTTGTACTCATGCTCTCACCGCTCATCACCGTGATATTAAGCCTGGTACTTGGACTGATGTTGGGAATCGCTTCCTTCCATGCTTATTTAATGAGTTGGTTGATTTTGTCGAGATCGAACAAGCCTGGAGCCACATCGCATGGGGAAATAAAGAAGATAGAAAGAAGTATGATGCTCCTTTTTATGCTACTGGGTGGTGGCGTTGGCGTACTTGGCGTTGCAGTCAAGCAGGTCTCGATCATCTTGACTGGGCAATGACACTTACTCTTGACAAAGATATGGGTGTAGATCCAGATAACTCGGAGTATGGCAAGCCTACTGGTCAAGCATTACGTGCTAAAGAAATTAAAGAACTTTACACATGGTGGACTACTGTATATCCAAATCGTCCTGACCCGCATGATGCCAGTGGATGGAGTGCTTACTGCGAAATGTTGCGTAATAAACATGGTAACAGATGGATTGGTATTTCTGAGAAAGATCCTGCTAGTAGAAATGCAAGTACTAAGGCTATGAAACTGTTAGACAAGATTGAAAAAGCCTACGAAAAAGAAGATACTGAAATGATGATTCGTTTAATTAAAATTAGAGATAGTTTGTGGACATGATATGAAAAAGATTTACTACGAAAAAGTAGGACGTAAGTATGTACCTGTTGCAGAATACGATAGCGACTGGATGGACAGTTTCCATAAAGGTAATCATCTTGTGATGGTATATCCGGGTGGGCAGAGTCGTAGATTTAATATTGATCCTAACTACGCGGCTATGATTGCAGCTAGCCGAGTGGCCGAAGATGCTATAATTCAGGCTATGCATAAAGCTAGTGAACTGAAACCTGTGCGAACTCCCATAACAGAAGGTCAACGCAAGGCATGGAAGAAACTAGCAAAAGAGTTTGGAGATGAACTTTGTACATTAAGCGGCGCCAGTTCACATGACATTGCCGAAGCAGGTGTGAAAGCTATGATGGCAGAAGTTGATCAGTTGATGACTAACCCTGCTGTAAAGAAAGCCTACGAACATTTCTTATTGGTTGCTGAATTGACAAAGGATTGATTATGCGTAAATATATAACCAACAAATTCAATAGTGTATATCTTCCCTATGAAGAAGGTATGATTGAATGGCTAGTTGAGAATTATCCATACAGTAAATATGTTGTGGTGGAGGTTTTATGAATGAACAAACTGATAAATTGCTGGTCGAGGCCGGAGCATACTTTGGTGGCGATGATGTTGTTTATGACAACTTTGATCCTAAAAAGTTTGCCGCCCTAGTAGCAGCAGCCGAGCGTGAGGCGTGTGATAGGAAGGTAGAAGAATTTGCACGAAAGTGGTGGTCTATTCATTGCCATAGCAACAAACACGCGGAGACAACCCGTAAAGCACATGACGATTTTTGTTCGTTGCAAGCAGCAATCAGAAGAAGAGGAAAAACGGTATGAACGAACGAATTAAACTACTAAAAGAACAGGCTATGGAATGGGTGCCTAATATGGCTGACCCGGATACAAAGATTCGGCTGCTCAATGCTGAAAAGTTCGCCGAGTTGATTGTTCTCAAATGTGCTGAGATTGCTGATACTGCGGAACCGTTCCTTAGTTCGGACCTGATTAAACAACATTTCGGAGTTGAAGAATGAACCAACTAATTAAACAATTTGAACCCCAATGCTGGGAGATGACTGAATTTGGTCTTAGATTCAATCACGAAAAATATGCTGAGTTGATTGTAAAAGAATGTGCTGAGGTGTTTTGGTCAGAAGCCTGTAATGTAAGTGATTTAGCCTACGAAGAATACCATCGCAACAGCATGAAGATTAAACGACATTTTGGAGTTGAACTATGATTAATTTAAACTTGAAAATAGAAAATCCCTGGAATGACAGATGGCATATGATCTGGTCTAAAAATGGATCATTTACCAAACACAAAGCATGGGAATTTAATGGGTATCTTACAAATAGTATCGTTGAGGTATATTTTGATTTTAAATTAAACGGAGACCATGCTGGTGTTAAAGTTCTACTTAGTTTGTTTGGTTACACCAGTGAACTTAATATATACGATTGCCGTCATTGGGATTATGAAAAAAACACTTGGGCAACACCATGAGAAATCAAGCAGACTATTTCAAAGAGAATCGTCATGTAGCCAAATATGAATTTGGTCAACGAATCTTTGGATACTGGAATAGTATTCCATTCGTTGGTACGGTTGGTAACGATACTGTAATCAACGATACAATTGGACCACAATACAGTATTCATTTGGATTTACCAATACGCTTTGAGAATACTACATATAATGTTATAGTAGATAAACAAAGTAATTTTAAGAAGATTACAAAATTAATAGAAATGGAAGAAGATGTCAAAACCACTAATCGCAAAACCCGTCGTTAAAAATCAATTTTGGATTGTTACAGATGGTAAAGAAAAAGTAGGGAATGTTATTGCTGATGGATCTGGCTTTGAGGTAAAACTTAACGGCAATAAAACTCATTTTAAAAATACTAATGCAATTAAAAAGCAAACTAGTATACAATTTGAAACAATAAAAGTAGAAAAGAATAAAAAAGAAATACCGTTCAACGAATATCCCACAACAAAGAAGGTATATAATTCTATACTTGATATCAAGCGCAAGGTTCATTTATTCACAAAAACACAGAAAAGCAAATGTTTTCATGCCGCCGGCTGGTATGTACTGTTTCAAGGTGAAGAACCAAACGTCACATTTTGTCCTAAATACATCTTTATTCAGCGTTATGAATATTTAGGACCTTATAAAACTGAAGATGAGGCTAAAAAACTGATAAATATCTAATGATTCATATCAAAAGATTTATTGACAGGGTAGCTAATATTGAAAGTAGACAGGGCAAAGATGTGGTTATTCCATTAAGTGATGCCCGAGGATTACGTGACGAATTAGCTAAACTGTTAGTAGATTACTATGAAAGTACTGAAGGAAAGCAGAACACTTCCGAAGTTATTCAAGTTGAACTAGTAGGAGGTAAATTTTAATGAGTAGATTACAACCAAAAATATTATTGGAACTTGTAGATAAAGTAACATACAAGTCTGATCAAATTGTAGAAGCTAGTGGCATATGGGCTGTATTCTATGATCGCCAACCTATTAACTTAAAGTCACAACACTATCAAGATCCAGACGCTACTCCCAAGTACAAGAAAACAAGTTTCAGTAATCCGGGACACGCACGTAATCTTTGTCGCAAACTAAACACACAATTTAAAACAGATAAATTTACTGTAGTGTTTATGAATAATGGTACTACTGTGTACCCCGATGAGTGATAGAAAAAAACTAAAGTACACTATTACTAGAGCAGTTATGGATCAACTGCCTAGCAACAATATCTCAATTGAGTCAATCATAAGTGATTGGTGGTTTACCAAATCAGGTGACAGCCTACGCCTTACTCCGCAAGGTGATATAAAATTCAGAGAAGCAGAAATAGAATACTTTGATTTGCCAGTCAAAGTAAAGAAAACTAATTGGTATAAGTTTCTCACTGAATGTAATAAGAAAATTAAATGCCCATATTATTTTAGTGTAAATAAAAATGTAGAGTCAAAAGAACCTTTTGTTAGACTATACGATAGCAAGATAGCAATGATGCTAGCACTATACGGTGATATAGAAAGTTATTTAGAATCAGTAAGGATACGTCAATGACCGAAGAAAAGAAAAGCAAGAATCCATTCATAGCAATGGCACAAGAAGCTAAAAAGAAAAACTCAGCAAATCCAGGATTAGGCAAGGCTCCCAAGAGTCAAGGACCTAAAGCAAATACTAAGGGCTTCGGTGGGGCAAATGTTACACGTAGAGCAGGTCGCGGTGGTTAATACCACTCACCTTCATTACGCATACGTTTAATAAAAGACAGGTAATTACTACATACACCAAAACAACGTAGGTGTACTGTACTAAACATTGCTCTATCTGTTATTTCGGGTAAAAATATGACACTGGAATTATTTACAGGAACTGTTCCAGGGGTAATAATTTTCCCATTACTTGCTGTTACGGGGGTACTTTCTGTGGCAGTGGGGAACCAAAAGTAATTTGGATATAACTTGATTGGTTGAGTTACTATCCAAGTCTGCATTTCACTATTCATTGCATTAATATAAAAACGAGGACCTTGAAGATACTTTTCGGTCACTTCAGTTATGGGTTGAGTAACACCCAAATATAATTTTCCACTATCTCTCCAAACATTGACCATAGTACTAAATCCAGCATTCATGGATTTGGTTATTTGTTTGGGTGTGGCAGCATCCTCAAAATTGGTTCCGTTGTATATGCCCTGATAAGATATATATTGCATTTAGTATTTAGTCTTGTCAACGGAACCATGGGCTGCGGCGTTATATATGTATGCAAGACAAAAATCAACTTGATGACTACGATGATACGAAAAAGGATAAAATCGAACCGTTTCAGGAACAGTATTTGCCTACTAGTTATGATTGGAGATTATCCAATTGTGATGAAAAGCGTACATGTTGTTGTAAGAAGGTTGATAATGTCAAGCATAAATTTCATTAACACTAAAAGGAAACTTCAAATGAAAACAATCGCTACTCTTATCGCCGCTTTAGTAACTACTGCTGCTTTTGCAACTGAGCCTGCTAAGACTCCTGCTGCACCGGCTGCTCCCGCTGTAACCGCTTCTGCTCCTGCTGCTCCAGCTAAGGAAGAAATGAAGTTAGCCAAGAAGAAGGAGGACAAGAAAGCTGATGCCACCAAAAGTGCTAAGCCAGCTACACCTGCCAAAGACAAAAAAGCGCCAGCTAAAGTTGAGCCTGCAAAGCCAGCAACAGCCGCAACAAAATAATACAATAATAGAGGAAGATGATGACGATGGTGGTCCGGAAGAATTGGATTATCATCGTGCATATGGTCGTCCTAAGGTTTGCTATGTAGATGAAACGGTTATAGATTCAGATGATCAACCATTATCTGATTATGTAACTGTTAGGTTAGCCCTTTCCAGAGCAAAAGCCTTGACAAAATATAGAGAAACCTATACAATTGTATAAATACAGTTAAGAGTTCTGTACAAAAACTCTTTAACACACTTACACGGAGAATATATGTTAAATCAATTAGCCAGCTATTTTCATAGCCTATTCAATAATTTTAGCAAGCCACAGTCTTATGGCTCTGCATTAGAAGAATACATTGTTAGACATGCACCACAAAATGCATGTGATGTAGATCGTCTTACCCGTCAATTTGAAATACAACAATCTGGTAGAGGATGGTAATCATGCAAGTAATAAAGGCAATTTACAATTTTTTTGGCGCAATGAGACAGGCAAGGGCAGCCTCAACATTAGCACACAACGGAGATCATAAAGGCGCACGTAAACTTATTATGTCTGACTTTAAGGGCTGGATCTAAAAACTAAATAACATACAAACAAAGGATCCATTATGTTTACACCTGATTTTTATATAGAAATGTTCCAGACCTCAAAAAGGATGGCAACTAACCAAATTTTCAAAGACGAGAGATTAAATAAGGTTGCCAACGACTTTATAGATGCCCAAACAATCTTTGCAAAGATGATGGCAAAGAATACAATAGAGATGTTGTCTTATGCTGCTGATAGCATGAGCAAAACAATTTATCCTCATAGTGAGGATGAGACAGTCAAGGCAAAGACTGAGAAAAAATAAGCTAGTTCACACACACCGACATTAACACAAGGAGATTAATATGTCACATTTTGATACACCAAAATTACCCGAAGTAAAATTCAACAAGAACGGTTACGAGATTCGTACCGACATTCTAGACATGGCCAAAGGCTTAATTAGTGAAGATTATCACTCTAAATTCCGCGGCTGGGAAATGACAGTTGAGAAAGATCCAAAGACTGGACAAATCGTTACCAAAGTTGGTATGCCCGAATTCCCAGGTCTAGACAAAATTTTGGAAACTGCTGAAAAGATGTACAGTTTTGTAAACCAAAATACAACTAAGAAGTAATTCTTTCACACACCGTAATGCCCCTTAATTGGGGCGTTCCTACCTTGACAATAAATCCATACTATGATATAATAATGCATCTTGTATAACTATGGGTAACTCATGAAAAAACTTTTATTGACATTTTCTGTTGTAATCGCTGGATGCGGTGGGGGAGGAAGTGATACTAGTACGGTAACTAGTGCAATACCCACACTCACACCCACAATAGCATATACACCCGCAATTACTGCAACTACTAGCGTGTCCAATAATATAACACTTATACCCACTAGTGTAACTTCATTATTTTCTAATACACCAATTGATACACCATTATTTTCTGAAACTGCAATTGAGTTACCGGATTTAAGATCAATATATGATTCATTATGCGGAAACTCAGTAATACTGGCCCCAGTAAAATTAGTAGATTTAAATAAGGATGGCAAAAAAGATATACTACTTCAACTTTGGTGTCCGCGTGGAGATCAAGCCGGTAAACCATATAACGGACCCGTGCCTAATAAGTTAATAGTTCTTCTTCAACAAAAAGACGGTTCTTTTGTTAATGATACTAGAGCAGTGTTTGGTTCTGATAATATTGACATGGGAGGTATTGTAGAAAGGATAGTTGTTAATGATTTTAATAATGACGGTTATCCTGATTTGATATTTTCTATTTGCTTAGAGGATGGCAGATTACCAACATCAGATGGTGCATCAAATCACTATGCTCAAAATGTTTTTATGACTAGTAATAATAAAGGGGTATATAGTTTTATAAAGCAAGGACAAATTGCTTGGAATTGGGGACTACTCTCAGTTGATAACGAACGTGGTAATATAGATGTAGTAAGTCTACCATTAACCGGGGCTAATTGGGTTCAAGAAGTTTGGAGTTTTGTAACTAGCTGGACGCAAATTGCTATTTATAATTGGGTCAACGGAGCAGGAACTGTTTTCTTTAAACGTAAGAATGCCAATCAAGGTTCACAAATTGCAGTGACTAATTTGCAATGGCCAAATACAGGGTTATCTTTATATTATAAAGAAAATGGAGTTTGGACTTTGAAAGATTCAAACCCAACACAAATAAAAATGGTACAGTGGGAAAGTTGGAATGGTGGAACTGGCACTTATCCTGTAACAACAGTGGACGGTAAAGATTATATTCCATTTGATCAATCTGAACAAATGTGTGAATTAAAATTAAAAAAAGATGATACCGATTCAATTGCAGTAAGTCTTGCTTGGGGTAAAGAAATTGTCGGCGGGTATAAAGGTGGAATACTAAAAGAAAATACTAGTCCATTGCAATTTAAATCATGGCTTGTGGCATATAATGTATCTCAGGGCAAATTAACTAGAAATACTACATTTAAAATTAATAATGAAATACAAGACTCTACTATTATTAATTTACAGTGTGGGGATGTTAACGGAGACGGGTATGATGATATTGTATTGACAGCACCATTTGGACCACCAATAATTTATATTAATAACAAGATTGGAAACTTTAATCGCATAAATCCTGTTAATATTCCAAATATTCGCTATTATGCATGGGGAGAATCTTTCATTTATGATGACATTGACGGAGACGGTATTTTAGATATTATAAGATTTCCAGTATATGGATTAGATCCAAAATGGGGTAATGCTCCAATAAAATATAGAATTTATAGGGGAAATCGTGCTATTTTAGATAAGGACCTGCTAAAATAAAAATTGACATTAAATGGGTTTGGGTATATAATATAGGCTTAGATTGATTAAAGGAGAAGATTATGACTGAAGAAATAGAACCAATAGTGATGCCAGTGTGCCCATGCTGCAAGACCATAATGCGTCCGCGGTATTTTGTAGGATACTACGAATCATTTTCTATGTGGGTTTGTGAGTGTGAAGAAATTCCAGGTGCCGAAGAAGAACGTGGATCGTTTGCTTAAGGAGCAAAAAATGACTACTGTAGCAAAAATGACAGACGGCCGAGTGGTTGAAGTCGTTCGGGTTGCAGAAACCGTGGGATTTAGCCCGGAAAAGGGCTGGGTCATGGTCTGTATGGACTTTGAGAAAACCTATAGAAAACGTACCGAATTCAAGTGGGTTCCTGCTACTACCCCCTTTGAGTGGGTTAGGGAATACACTTTCGGTTGACATTAAATGGCTTTGGGTATATAATATAGACTTAGACAGTTAAATAACGGAGTTAATTATGAATCTCAATATCAATGATGCAATTTCTTGGACTAGTGCTGCCGGTGACCTGTCAGGCTATATCACTAATATCTGCTTGAATCTCAATGCTGCTAATCAAATTGTAGCTTGGATTGATGTATCTACATTCAATGACGCAGGTCGTGAATGTATTGTCCGACTTTGCGCTACTGAATCAAATCTCAAGGCAATGCGTGTTGCTAAACTTAACGCTGAAACTGTGTAAGGAGTAAATTATGTCAATCGTATACAATGTTCAAGTCTACCCTATCTATAGTGGGCACATTAATGACCACAAGGTACTGTCTGAGCGTGAGTTTACTACCTATCAGGATGCTATTGACTATGTGGAGTTCTTTAACTCAATAGGAGCTCAGGGCACTACAATCGCAGTCTATACTGGTGCCATTGATACGGTCTCTGGTGAAAATCTTTAAACTAAAGGAACTATAATGTCTCGCTATCAAAAACCTGCTCCACTCAATCTTAACGCCAATGACGTGTGGGCAGCCGCTTGCATGGCACAGCGCCTGAATTCAGGTTATATAAAGGTTAGTGAAGATGCCCCTGCAGGGCAAACAAACCGTAATCTAGTAACGCAATATCTTGCCGACACTACTAAGATCACCGACGAGGATCGTGAACAAGGTGTATTGGTTCGAAAATTCTATCAAGCATATACATTCAAAATCCTTAAAGGTATTAAGTTGTCTGAATTTGACAACACCGCAATGCTACTTGCTAATCGTGATACTATTGATACAAGTTTTGATATCGCAGTAATTACTAGTTTGCCTTCAGGCTACGTGCGTGGCATGAAACGTCAAACAGTAGACCAGCGTGTAGCATTCGCTAAGGGTGGACTGATCGGTAGTGCAGGTGACAAAGTGTCTCCTTCTATTGAGGTCCTCAAATCCGTATTCTCGCAAAATTGGAACACACATTACATCACTGGTATTACTAGTGATGATCAAGTGTTGTTCTTTGCGTACAAACAACAACTAGAAGTGGGTAAGCAGTTTGATATTTATGGAACTGTCAAAGCACACCGTGATAATACTACTCAACTTAACCGTGTAAAGGTAATCGTATGAAAACAAAATTGGTATCGGTAATATTGCTATTGACTTTAATCTCAGGATGTAGTACACTAGCAGGGACAGTAAAGGGAGTTGGCGAAGATGTTAAACTCGGAACCGACTCATTATCTAAAATCATCAAACCTAATCAATAATTATGAGAAACTTTATTCTAGGAACAATATTCGGTATTGTTGTTGCTACGGTAGGTTTTAGCGGAATTGCTAAACTACTTGACGGTGGTGTTAACAGAGTTAAATCAATTACGCAAGAACAGGTGAAAGAATGATAGCTTGGATAGCAGTCATTTTGATGATTATATATGGTCATGTTTGGCTTGCTCTCCTGTTAGCATTACTCATTATATTTTCTGATTAACTATGCACGAAAAATTATCATTGTTTCCGGGACTAGATGAGAAGGGTCGCAGATTAGGTGAAATTCGTATCCCTACACATACCATGGAAGCACTGGATAACTATTTTCTTAAAGGTTATTCGCCCGGCGGGTTTCTTATGAGCATACTTACTAACAATTTGTATGGTGCCGTAAGTAGTGCAGATTTAGCTAATCGTCATGCTATCTGGGAAATAGTTAGATGGTTGACTACTGACCCAATAGTACCTGAACATAGCTGGGGAACTCAACATTGGGTTCATTGGTGGTTAACTGATACTGAAAAAGTTAGAACCAAGTTTGTTGAAAAGATTGAAAAAGAATATATTTGGAAAACACTGAAAGGTTAATATGAGTGGCTGGAATACAATTCAACAAGTTCGTAAACTAGAAGAACGAGCAGATAACCTTGGGCTTAAGTTTGGCGCATATAGACATGACGATAGCTTTGGTGCCAATGTAGCATTGATTCCTAAGGATAGTAATGCATTGCCTATCTATAGCCGTGATGCGGTAATGTATGTTGGCACATTGGAAGGTGCTGATAGTTGGATGCGAGGTGTATTGTGGGCACGAGAATATGATCGTATGACCATTGATCGTAAGCTGGATGAAAAGCGTGAACGCAAAGAACAAGACGAACGCAACAAGCAAATGGTTAAAATCTTGAAAGAAGAAAAACTAAGTTTAGTGCAGACATAAATAATGTTATGCTCAAAAATGTAGTTATCGTGGGGTTATCATTACTTTCACTATTAATGTGGATGAAAGTTGATCCAGAATGTGTCAACAATTATGATGATCCAAATGCGGTAACTATAGAATATCAATGCTCTGACCTTTCTGATTATGAAAACGTACCGGCCGAGGTCGTAGAAGAATGCAGAGATAGGGCAAATCAATCAGTAAATCACAAAAATAACACTTGACATCCCACCTAATAAATAGTATTATAGTAGTATATATAGGAGTACTGTATCAATGTCAGCAAGTTGGATATTTAAATTAAACGAGAGTGATAGTCGCCTTCATAAAGAAGATGTACTACGCCAAGCCCTAGAAGCAAGTGTCCTAGGCAGCACAAATGCAATAACTTTTCTTAAATGTATTAAAATTTGTTATAATCCCTACATTACGTTTGGGGTTCGTCAAGCCCCCGAATCGGATGGATTAGAAAATCGCCCCAATCATTGGGGTGAGTTTGAAAATTTATTACTAAAACTTAGTAAGCGTGAATTAACTGGTAATGCAGCAATAGATGCTATAAAGAAGTTAGCATGGAACTTTGATAGTGTTGAATGGAATAATTTTGTTGTACCTGTATTACACAGAGACCTTCGTGCAGGCATAAGCGATAAAACAATCAACAAAGTTTGTAAAGGTACTGAATATGAAATACCAATGTTTGGTTGTCAATTAGCAACTACAAGTGAAGGTCGTCCTGAGATGCAGGGTATTAAACGACTTGAACCCAAATTAGACGGGGTACGTGTATTGATGGTTGTAACACCAAATAATATTGGCACTGCTGTGGTTTCAAGTTTAAGCCGCAATGGTAAAGAGTTTGAAAACTTTTCATTGATTGAGAAACAAATTTCTGATAACTTTAAGAATTTGGTTAATACTAATAAGCGTACATTGAAAGATGGATTTGTGTTAGACGGGGAAATCATTGGCGCATCATTCCAAGAATTAATGCGGCAGGCACGTAGAAAAAAAGATGCTAACGCCGAAGATAGTGTTTTTAATATTTTTGATATTATTCCTATTAATGAATTCTATAATGGAACATATGAAGAACCATTAAGCAAACGTCTTAAGATATTAGAGAAGATGCGCCCAGTAGTTGATACTATGCCCAATGTTGAGTTTCTAACTAGTATTAAAGTTAACTTAGATACTGCTGCTGGCAAGGATCAATTAGATAGATATGCCAAAGACATAGTAGCACAAGGCTTTGAAGGCATTATGATTAAGGACCTTGATGCATATTACATATGTAAACGTAGTACATCTTGGATGAAATGGAAACCTACACTTACTGTAGATTTGGAGGTAGTTGATGTTCAAGAAGGCACTGGAAAAAATAAAGGACGACTTGGAGCTCTTATTTGCGCCGGTCACGATGAAGGGGTCGATATTTCAGTCAATGTTGGTAGTGGGTTTACTGATGCTGATAGACATGATTATTGGGATAACTGCGATAGCGTCATTGGTCGTACTGCTGAAGTCTTATGTGATTCAGTAACAAAAAATAAAGATGGTACCTATAGTTTAAGATTTCCCCGATTTGTTCGTTTTCGTGATGACAAAAGTGCTATAATGATTCAAGAAATTGAAGAGGTCACTGATATTGAGGAGACCCCAAATGAATGATCTTCTTCAAGAATTTATGGTTGAAGCTGGGTTTGCTAGAAGATTTATTCATCCAGCAAATCCAGACGGTAAACATATTTCAGTTGACCCTGACACTAAAAAGAAGGCACAAAAATTTTCTGAATTAATCATCAACGAATGTAAAAAATTTGTAGATGAAAAATCTAGCGAAAAATTAACAAAACATTTTGGAGTAAAATAATGGCATTACTGGCAGTAGGTGACAAGGTAGAAAAGGTCAGTGGATACAAATGGCCTGGCATTGTTGTATCAGTATTTGACACACTAGCAGGTGAACGCAGAGTTGTTGTAGAATGTACTACTCCTGAAGTAGCAGGTGCATTACACATCTATAACGAAAATCAATTAAGAATTTCTTTGGAGTAAATCATGGTATCAGTAGTTAAAAGTGAATGGCATCAAGTAGAAAAACGTTATGGCATTGTTATTGATGCCGACCTATTAAGTGAAATTTATCCTGAATTAGATGAAGATGAAATTGAAGCAAAACTTGCTCATCTAGAATCAGGCGAGGAAGATGTTGAAGATGTACTTAACGAAGCATGGAATAATGACGTAGATATTGAGTGGGACCATCTCAACGAAGATGATTGGTGGACTGACCGTAAAGGTGGGTATGAAGTTACCTACAATGTAGAAGAATGGGAAGTGCGTGAAGATTATGTATCACCCATTACCCACAAATGTACACATTGCAAGTGGACTGGCTCACAGTATGATGCTGCATGGTCTTGGCAAGATAGTGACGGTAATGAGATAGATGATCCAATCAAGATTTGCCCCATGTGTGATAGTGCTACTGAATTAACAGAAATAGGTGTTGAAGAAGCTGCCAAGGACGCTGCCAACAAAGCTAAGTGGGCTAAGATAGAGGATGAGGAAGAAGATGAACTTAGTGAAAACGAAGGTACTCCTCCCAGTGATGAAGAAATGAAAGAACAATTAGAAGCACTTGTTAATGAAAAAGTTGCTAGATGGCCCTTTGAAGATGAATTAGATAAAGAAATGGAAGAAGAATTAAAAGGTATTGAAAATGCATTAGATGCATTAGATGCTGAAATGCCCGGAGATATGCTTCCTAAATATCCTGCAGGTGAATATACAATTCGTATATGGGGTCGTACCCGTGAAATTGGTGTAGGTAAGATTAATAAACAACAATACGAATACTGGAGTCACGAGGATCATAATAGTGACCTTTCTGATGCAATGAACGAGTCATATGATTATGACGAGAACGATACACCCAAGAAGGCACAATTTGATAGTGCTTATTACGAGTACCAAGATGTTCATTCATTCTGGGGTTTTGATGAAGATGATACTCATATGACTATCACTAATGAAAGCGGTGAAGAAATTTATGACGGCACCTTAGATGGATTCATTAGTGAAGCACACGGAGATAATGATAGTCGCTGGGATGCCACCGAAGAAACTGAAGAACTATATCCAGAATACTTGGGTAAAGGTTACTTTGTAATGTGGACTCAAGGCGGTAAGGGTAGTTGTATTCAAACCACAGTTGATACTGAAGGTGAAGAATTTGATCCACGCAAACTAAAGTATACAACCTGGGATGTTCAAGGTAGTTCAATTGTAAATCGTTTAAGCTACGATGGTAGTGAACTTGATGATGAAGGAATGGATAGTGAACATGATAACTGGCGCGGTCAGTGGTCACAATTTGATGTTTATCATAACAAGAAATAATCAATGAGGGATAAAGTAAAATTAATTGAAGAAGCACTCATTTCTTTAATCAAAGAACCGTTAATAGAAAAAGTGCTTCCAAATTATGATCCCGGTAAATATACAATTTGTATTTTAGGACATTCACGGACCATCTCAAAAAGAAAAATTAGTAAATCTCAATATATATTTTGGTTAGCAGAAGAAAATAAATATAATCTTTCTTTAGCAATTAATAATAACTTTGATTATGATAAAAATAATACCCCCAGTTGGGGAAGATTTGATGGTGGATATGAGAAATTATTTGCAGAAGATAAAAATAAACTTTGGGGATTTAATCAAAATAAAAATAAAATGTCTATTACAAATGCCATGGGCGTTGAAATTTACAATGGCACTTTAAAAGATTTTGTAGCAAAGGCACATGGAACTAAAGATAGTGTTTGGACTGCGGGTGAGATATATCAAGAAATTGCTCCTGAGTATTTTGGTAAAGGATATTGGATATTGCATGTACAGGAAAAAAATGGATTTTGTTTTCAAGCTACTATTGATACTGTAGATAAAAAGTTTGATCCTAGAAAATTAACATATAATTTTTTAGATATGAACGGCTTACCCCTAGTAAACATTTTATATTATGACGGAATTAAATTAGACAGAGATAAGATAGAAAATCTATATGAACAAGATAGTGTAAATCTTGGACTACACTGTAGTGTTCATTATAATGAAGCAAACGAAACATAAAAGGATTAATAATGAGCAAGTATAAAACTGTATATACAGAAGTTGAGGTTGAAGTTGATTTGAGTGACTTTGAAACTGAGGATCTGATTGAAGAATTAGAAAGTCGCGGTGAACTTCCCTCAAGCACTGGGCCTGGACCATATGATAGTAACGAAATAGTAGAACAAATTTGGATGCGTAGACGTAACGGGCAAGACTATCAACAACAGTTAGACAATTTGATTTATCAAGTTACCGGTCATATAGTATGACCCATCCTTTGGTAGGTAGATCATATACCTTTGAAGATGGTAATCGTATGGAGATAATTCAAGTAAGAGAACAGGATGAACTCCGTGGTGGCGCAAGTGTTACTTACTTGGCTTATCAAGGTCCTGGCATTCCACAAAAATTAATATTAAATTTAGAACAATTTATTGATATATATGGTCAACTATTTGAATGAATACTTTATATCATACTTGGGGTACTGCCGGAAATCATATTAGGTGGTTAATGTATTTTGATAAATCATTTGACCCAATGAGGTCACTTGATATTAAATTAAAATTCATACAGTTAAAAGTTTATCCCAAAGAAAGAACTTGGCACAATTGGTTAACCTTTGAATGGGAATTTAGGCGGCAATATCAAACCATGTTAAAAATAGAACATGACTTGACAATTGATAACCCAAGTGATAAATCAATTTATCTTAGATATAATGATTATACCAAACCAATGAATCATTATAGATGTTTAAATCCAGGATTGAACGGATTTGATGTAGAAAAATTTAAATCATTATATTCTACGCACGAGGATTTATTAAATGGTTTACAGTTAAATGAAAATAAAAAAATTATAATAGCAGATATTTTTTGGAATGATGTATTAGACAAAGATACATATACCGAACTTATAGAATTTTGGAATTTAGAAAATCATTATGAGTATGCTTCACGAATACATTTATTATGGTGTACTGCAAGAAAAAGAGCATATGAGGATTTTTGTAGATCATTTAATAATGACGAATTTATAAATTTTGTTAAACAGATAGAAACTCAAGTGTTTGTAGATTTTGAACAATCATAAATAAACAATATGCTAAAAAGAATATTCAGTTTTTCAAATTTCACCTTATTAGTAGCATTGATCCTTAGTACTATCGCCGCATGGTATAGTATCATAGGTTTAACTACTATTTTTGCCGGAGCAGTAGTTCCGGTAATCATCATGGGTTCAGCACTTGAACTCGCTAAGATTACCACAACTGTTTGGTTGCGTAAGTATTGGCATCGTGCCGGCTTATTAATTAAACTATACTTAGTGCCTGCTGTAATGGCAATAGCATTGATTACAAGTATGGGTATCTTTGGCTTTTTGAGTAAAGCACACATGGATCAAGGTGTTACATCAGGTGATGTACAAGCTAAAATAGCAATATATGATGAAAAAATTAAAACCGAAAAAGAGAACATTGAAGCAAACCGTAAGGCGCTTAAACAGATGGATGAGGGAGTGGACCAAGTACTGGGCCGCTCAACAACAGAAACGGGTGCCGAAAAAGCTGTGGCTATGCGAAAGTCCCAGCAGAAAGAACGTACTCGCCTTCAAAATGAAATACTACAGTCGCAGAAGTCTATTGCGGGACTTAACAATGAACGTGCGCCTATTGCCGCCGAGGTACGAAAAGTGGAGGCAGAGGTTGGACCGATAAAATATATCGCAGCATTACTATATGGTGATAACCCTGATGCTAATATATTAGAACGTGCTGTGCGTTGGGTTATTATTTTACTTGTTATTGTTTTTGACCCACTGGCATTGATGTTAGTGTTGGCTGCTAATCAGAGTAAAGACTGGGATGACGAAGATGAACCTGCATATGAAGCTGATGATGGCCCTATTGATACAGAAATATTAGAACAATTACGTGAACGAGCAAAAGAAGAATATGTTAAATGGCCCGGAGGGGTTGGCATTCCCGAACCAGTAGTAGAAAAAGAATTTGACCTTAAGGATCACCCATACTTGTTTACTCCTGCAGGTAGTGGTACCCCTCCTGGAATAACTCCAGTCGGTCCTCAAGTATACAAGCCAGAGCCAAGTGATGATACATTAGATCCTTGTTACAAGTGCGGTACACCATTAATGAATGCCCCAGGAATTGGACCCTTCTGTCCAAACAAAAACTGTGATGTATCAGACAATACACTGGGTGTAGAACCAATAGAAATTACTTATATACCACCTGCCCCAATCATTGAGGATGCTCCTAATTTTGAAGCAATTAAAGTTGACGGAGAATGGGTACAGACTGGCCCAGTCTTTGATTCAAAACTCAAAAATGAAGAAATGGATAGTAGTACCAAAGCATACGAAGAATTAGATGGCGGGTATGTTACATATGATGGCAAACATATGCACAAAGATGTATTATTAAGTATGCGCCCGAATATTCTGAAACTAGTTGCTGATTCTACAAAAGCAAGCGATACTGGATTTGGAACATCTTTTCCGGCCCTTGCTAAAAAGGGTGATACTTTTGTACGAGTTGACTTATTACCAAATAAGGTTTACAAATTTGACGGTGCAAGATGGATACAAGTAAATAAAGACCAAACAACCAGCTACCTTCACGACCAGGAATATATTAAATATTTGGTCGAAAAGATAGACAAGGGTGAGTATGATATTGAATTGTTGTCAGATACTGAAAGGCAACAAATTGAAGAATACTTGACCAAAAACAATTGATTCTTAATCCAAACTAGTATATAATACTACTATCATTAACTAACTGGAGTAATCCAATGAAACTTAAACTTGCTACTATTGCAATTGCTATTGTACTTGCCGGCTGCGCTTCAACTAAAACGGAAGGTGAAGGTCCTGTAAAAACACAGAAACTTTCTACATCATTTGCAAGTGAGAGAATTAAAATTGAAACAAGTTGCACTTGGCGTATGTTTAGACCAAACGATTGTGAAGTTGTTGCTATTGAATCTACCGCTACTGCCACTTCATTTGGTAACACCGCAAACAATCGTAAGACTGCGTTGACTGTTGCTGAAATGAGAGCCAATTCACATGTAGCAGAATTTATCTCTAAGGACATCTCTACTACACGGGTGACAAATACTATTGCTAAGAATCTTGAAAAAGCAAGTGACAAAGTTAAATCAGGCAATAGTGATGGTTCTGCGGTAGAAATGACAGACAAAGAAGCTGCTACTGTCAGTCTGCGTGAGAACAATAATCAAACAGTACATACTCTTACCGAAACTATTCGTACAAATTCACAAGCTATCCTTAAAGGATTTGTGAAAATCAACGAAGAAGTAGTTGGTAATCAGGAAGTTTCAGTTACTATTCGTTGGGATAAAGATAACGAACGAGCCGCTGAAATGCTACGTAAAAAATTCACTACTACGCAAAACTAAAACATGTTACGGCTACTATGTTTGGTAGCATGTTTCTTGTTTGTAGGTAATGTTGTTGCCGCTGAAAAATACATTCGTGTATTTGGCGAAGGCAATACTATTGAACAAGCAAAAGAAAATGCTTTTCGTACCGCTGTTCAACAACGTGCAGGTGCAATTGTTCTAAGTGAGCGTCAAGCTAACTCAGGTAAATTGGAGAAAGATAACATATCATTGTTTAGTGCGGGATATGTTGACGATTTCAAAATCATTGATGTAAACCAAAGCGGTTCTACAATCAAGATTACATTAGATGTATTGGTTGCTGATAGTAAAATACTTAATCAAGTTCTTAGCACAGGAAAAACTAATCAAAACATCAATGGAGAACGTGCAGGAACTGCATTGAATACTTTTTTAGATCAGAAACAAAAAGGTGATAGAGTATTAGATGCCGTGTTAAAAACATATCCAAAAAATGCCTTTAAGGTTGAACAAAAATCATATAGTTTATATGTAGATAGCTATCGCAATACTATTTTAGAAATCCCATATTCATTAAAATGGAACTATGATTTTATAGTTTCAATGAATGAAGCTATGTCATTAGTCGAAGATAAGGTAAATATCATTGGCTTTTTAAATCAAGCACCAAGTAATGTCATTATCATGGCTAAAAATCCTAAAGATTTTTTGATTGGTAGTAAAAATTATTACAAATTTAATGATAGGATTTTACTTGATAATATAAAAGATTCATTATTGGGTGAGAATGAATTGAGAATGATGGTATTAATTTTAGGATCATCCGGTGATATGTTATATCGTACTTGTTTTACCCCAATAACATTAGTCGGGCGATCTCCTGCATTTTATGGAATAGGTGATCCCAAAGTTCTAACAATTTATGGCAATCAAGTTGAAACATCTTCATTAAATGTGGTAATTGCACCAGAAAACAATTTTGTTATACAATATGCAAGTAGAATAGAAGTTTCAATAGTGGCAGCAAGGGAATGCCGCTGGTAAAAATATCAAGTGGATAAAAAAAGATAAATTAATATATGACCTTAGAAAACAAACTAATCTATTGTTCTTTTTGTAATACACACAAAGACAAAGTTAAAAAATTGATAGTTGGCGACGATGTTGCTATCTGTAGTGATTGCATTGAATTATGTACTAATTTAATTGAAGATGAAAATTCAGTAACCGAACCCCAAACAAAAGAGGAAGAGGTTCAATATGATCCAGCTAGCATCAAAGAATACTTAGATGTTCATGTTGTTGGGCAAGATAGTGCAAAGACTGTGCTAAGTGTAGCTATTGCTAATCACTATAAACGCATTACGTACCCACCAAAAGATTTGGATATTCAAAAAGGCAATGTGTTAATTGTAGGTCCAACTGGGTCTGGTAAAACATTGCTTGCTAAAACTGTAGCAAAATATCTCAAGGTGCCCTTTGTTGTAGCTGATGCTACAAGTTTGACAGAAGCTGGTTATGTAGGTGATGATGTTGAATCAATGATTAGTATGTTGGTTAACGCAGCAGGCGGCAATCCTAGACTAGCAGAACGTGGTATTGTGTTTGTCGATGAAATTGATAAGATTGCCCGTCGTAGCGAATCAACAAGTATTACCCGTGATGTGTCAGGTGAAGGTGTTCAACAAGCATTACTTAAATTGGTTGAGGGTACGGTTTGTCGTATTCCTTCTGGTGGGGGTCGTAAACATCCCGGTGGTGATATGATGGAAGTTGATACAAAAAATATATTATTCATATCAGGTGGAGCCTTTGTTGGATTAAAAGATTTGATTGGCAATCGTAAGAACGGAACAACAATTGGTTTTGGTGCTGATATCAAAGATAGCAAAAAAGAAGGCGACTTGAGTGAGGTTACCCCCGACGATCTAACTAAATATGGAATGATTCCCGAATTTATTGGGCGTTTCACTACAACCGTTAGTATCAAAGAACTGAACAAAGAAGAATTGCTAAGGGTGTTGACTGGTGTCAAAAACAATTACATTGATCAATATAAATATCTATTGAGTATCGACAATATCAAGTTGGAATTCACTGAAGGTGCATTAGAACAAATTGTTGAAAATTGCTTGACATTAAAAACCGGGGCACGTGGACTACACACTGAAATTGAGCGTTGCTTAATGCCTCATATGTTTAACACCAAAAAGTACAGAGAAAATAACGTAATTGAGATAAATATAACAAGGGAGCAAGTTTTAAAACCAAAATCACTAATATGAGTATAAAAGGAAGACGAGTTATTGTAACGGATGGAAATGTTGATAAAGCATTGCGTAAGTTTAAAAAGAAGATAACAGACCAAAATTTGTTACAGGAATTGCGTGAGCGTGAACAATATGTTAAACCTTCAGTACAGCGTAAAGTAGATAAAGGTTTAGCCAAACGTAGATGGCAAAAATACTTGCGTGACCAAAGTCTTCCTAAAAAACTATTTTAAAATGTCATATCCCTATAAATATTACCGATATTTAAATTTACCAAGTATACCCAAAGATATATTTATAAATTATAATTTTGACGAATATGAAAAAAAAGTGCAAGGATTAATTAATCCTGGTTATGTTTGGACAGATTCTTTTAACAATGATATTGATAAATGGTGTAAAGAAAATGTATGTGCAGATATGTATTTTGCATTTCAAATAATAAAAACGGATATAAGTGTACACATTGATAACCAAACAAAAATAAAATTTTTATATATTTTAGAAACCGGTGGTGATAATGTTATTACTGAATGGTACAGTGAAGATAAAGAAACAGTAATTGATTCAGTGATTATAGAACCAAACAAATGGTGCATGATTAGAGTAGATTCTCCCCATTCAGTTAAGAATGTAGAAAACGGAAAAACAAGATTTTCTATCACTGGTAGGATCTTTTAATTTAACCTAAATAGTAGAATTTTTTACACATTTCTGATAGAATAAATACTTATTGTAGATGCTGATGGTCAGGTCTACATATAGTCATCTTGCTTAATAGGAGAAAAATATGACAAAAACTTTACACCTTCGTTCCCTTGACATTCCGTCAATTCACAAATTTGCAGTAGGTTTTGATAATATGTTTGATGAAATCTTACGTGTTAATGCTCAACAATCTAATTCAAACTATCCCCCGTATAATGTCGTTCAAATCAATGAGGACGAGTTTATGATTAGTATTGCAGTGGCTGGCTTTGGTCTTGATAACCTTTCAGTAACAAAAGATAAAAACTTTTTGATTATTGAAGGCAAGAACACAATCAAGGAAGAAGATTTACCTGACATTAACTATCTACACAAAGGTATCAGCGCAAGAGATTTCCGTCGTGAATTCAAACTTGCTGACTTTGTTGAGATTGAAAATGCTCATCTTGAATTGGGAATTCTTAATGTTCACCTAAAACGTGAAATACCTGAAGAACAAAAGCCCAAGTCTATTGCTATTACCTATACTAAATAGTATAATAGCATCATGTGTGTAGTCATAGTGGCTACACACTTTTATAACTAACAATATAAACTACTATGTCTAAAACAGAAACAAAAATTAAGATCAAGCCTAACCTTGCATTATCCGAGCCTCCGTTGTTCAAAATCATTTATATCAATGATAATGTAACAAGTATGGAATTTGTCGTAGGTAGTTTAATTGATTACTTTAATTATAACCAAGACACTGCACAAACGATTACACATAATATCCACGAAGAGGGTAGTGCAATTGTTGCTGTTTTACCTTATGAGATTGCAGAACAAAAAGGTATTGAGGTTACACTTGACGCACGTAGTCAAGGATTCCCATTACAAGTTAAAGTAGAAGCAGAAGCCTAAAGAGTAACTTCTATTCGTTTAGCCCAATAAGGGTTTCTTTTGAAACTGCTATTATTAATGTAGTTGATATCATTTATATTGGTATCGACTACTTTTTTATATGTGCCATACAACCAATGCGATACTTTACTTTCTGTATCTGCTAGTAGTGAAATACTTAAATTAAGTTGAGTATCTAATGTGTCTGGATGTTCTCCAAAATACAAGTCTATACTGGGAACTGAGTTAGAGACTACTACAATTTTTTTAACATCTAAATGTTTTTGTAGTCGTTCAATTGTATTTTTGAGATATAGTATATCCTCATTGCGATGAACTTCTATTATACTAGCGGTTGCATCTTCATATACAGTATTACCATACCAGCCATTAGCGCCAATAACTGCTATACCATCGATGACAACCACGTGGTGGTGCATCAATGCTAGATTACGAATATTGCGACATACTTTATGGATTTCTTCAGTTCTTTTTGCAACATCACCTGTATTGTGATATTCTAGTGAACCTAGAGTATAGAATATACCCTGATAGAATTTAGACAAATGCGATAAAGTTTGCTTAATCGTGCGTAAATCTTCACTAATATTTCCTGCTATTATACAGTATAAACTAGTTGCTTTTCCTTCCCAATTGAAACTATCATCGGGAGATAGATTTAGGTCACTAATTAAGTCAAACCCTATCGTGGTCATTTATTTTGCAATGCTAATTTTAGGCTTTTTTGCAGCAGCAGGTGCTTTCGCTTTTGCTGGCGCTTTTTCTGCTTTTGGCTTAGCAGGTGCTTTAGCAGCGGCAGGCTTTGCGGCCTTTGGCTTAGCTGGTGCTTTAGGCTTTGCTACTGCTTTTGGCTTAGGTGTAGTTTCTTCAACAACATAAGAACCTCCCATATCATGTGCTATTTTAGTCTCGGGAACTACTGGAATAGGTGTTATTGTTACTGGTTCTGGAACCTTATAAGGTGCACCGCCAGGTGCAACAACTGACCCACCCGGACGACTCTCGCTATATGGTCCTATACCAAACAGATTTTTTAGAAATTTGATCATAATTTTCTCCTTCACATGTATTTACTATCGGGTAACAATTTTATATTTTTTTCTTCAGATAAATACTAAACTATGCGTGAACTTATTAATATTATTGAACAACTGAATGAAAGCACTGGACTAGCTGGACGTAAACCCGGTGACGTTTTTAAAAACGAAAATGGTGGGGAGGCAATATTTAATGATATTAAATTCTTCCCCGAAGGTGGAGGAAAATACTCGCCCGAAGAACTGGATCAGGCACTAGGTGAAATTGAACAACAAGTTCCAGGAATTGTTTGGCAAAACAGTCGTTCTGGACGTACAGGTGGATTTGCAATAATCTCATTCGGTAACTTTGTTATTGGACAATATCTACAAGAAGTTAAACCCTCTATTACTGATAACAAAGTATCAAATACATTTACAGTAGATGGTGCAACTTATAAGTTCGGTGGCAAGGCTGCTGCCAAAGCTGATGCAGGATTAAGCCCACAAGATTTGTTAACGGATAAAATTGATTTAACTATTCCAAAGATAATGAATCAACTTGCTAGCAGTTTGGGAACTGATAACCCATTATACGCTTTAGCACATAATATCGCAATGGGACAACCATTGCCCATAACATTTGATGCTCCAGAAGGAGTTAGCTTTACTGCGTTCCGTGATTACTTCTGTGAAATATTACAACCAATAGCATTGCAAAAAGGTCAATACACCGGTAACGCAGGTGAGGCTGCAAATAAGTTTTTGGGTGGATCATTCCAAAAAACATTAATCAGTTTTGATGATAGCAAAACCGCAGGACTAAGCGATAGTGTTATGTCTACTAGAGATGGTCGTAGCGTACTGGTAAGTACTAAAGGTGGCAAAGGTGCTACCGCTAGCGCATCAAACTTAATTGACCAAATTGATAAGATTGCAGAAACGCCAGATGGTGGAAAATTCTTAAACAAACACAAACAAATAGTTGACTTACTACGTGAGATACAAGATGCAGGGCAAGCAGGTGCTCCATTAATGTTGGGTGTAAGATATGGTATCATCAGTCCTGATGATGCTGAAATGATTAGAGCATTTAAAAAGTTAAGTCCAGTTAGCTTAGACAATCTTGGTCAACTTGGTCTTAGTGAGAACTTAACAAAATTGGCACAATCACGTAACACAGATGATCCAGATAATGTAAACTTATATTATCACTTGATGGCAGCAGTGGCACATAAAGCTGCTGAGAAAGTTAATGACAAAACTAAATTCAGTTCTGCTGCTGCTGATATATTAAACAACGGTGCATTAGTGCAAATGTATACCAAAGCAAATGAGGGCAAAGGTAAATGGACTTTGCAAGAATTCAATACAGTTTATCCAGGTAAAAGCATCAAGGGTGTTTATCTCTCAGCAGGTAAAACATATTACTCTACTGGTATAAAGGGTAACTATACATTCAAAATTGATAAAGGTTCAGGTAAACCCAAAGATGATGAAGAAACAACTACCACACCTGCTGCAAGAGCAAAACGTGAAAAGAATGCAGGCAAAGATGAGTTAGCAACATCAGCAAGAGATATCATTAATCCTGTTAATAAGCCAAGAGAAACTGGCACTAGGACTAAACGTAAATAAGTAGGAGGTTATCGTGGCAGCTTGTAAATTTGACTGGTCATCAATAAATCGCTACGAATTAAACGATTACATTTGGTCGATGCATCCTAAAGTAATTAACAAAGAAATGACTATTGCAAATTTCCATAGACTAGTAGGAAATCATATAAAGAAACATATCCCTATTAAATTAAAAAAATGGAGAGATAGTGATGTTGAAAACAATTGCACTTGGGTCGGTGGTGCTTACTACAGTGATTTAGATAAACAAAAACAAAAATCAATTGAATTAGTACTTGTTTATAAGAGTAGAGAAAATTCAATTAAGATAACTCCACTTAATTTTCAAAGGTCATGTCGTACTATTACTCATACAATAATGCATGAAATAATTCATATGCGACAATATCGCCGTAGAAAATTTAAAGAGTTACCCGATTATAATAGCACCGCTAAAAAAACAGAGCAACGAGAAGAACAATCTTATCTTGGATGTAGTGATGAGATTGATGCGTATGGATTCAATATAGCCTGTGAATTGTTATGGAAATTCAATAATGACACGGATAAAGTAATTTCATACCTCAATGAGGACCAAAGAGGTAAACGCAGAAAACATAACAGTTGGAGATTGTATTTAAAAGCATTCAATCACGACCACGAGCATCCAATCATAAAACGGGTAAAACAAAAGGTTGTACGATACTTACCAAATGCAATGTATGGTAAACCCTATCGCAATAAAGATTGGATAAATCATTAACCATAATAGTTGCAACTAGCTAAATTTTCTGTTATACTTACAATTTTAAGGAAGTATATGAGTTTAGTACCAATGGTTTTAGAACAAACAAGCAAAGGTGAGCGTAGTTATGATATCTACAGCCGCATGTTGCGTGACCGTGTAAT
>Ga0209191_1000519_pt1 | contig 29465 bp, 8 predicted proteins | sample S_130626_EF_Meta_FD_187320 | JGI IMG/M metagenome (GOLD analysis project Ga0209191, IMG submission 187320) | Freshwater microbial communities from Lake Simoncouche, Canada to study carbon cycling - S_130626_EF_MetaG (SPAdes) (version 2) | ecosystem: Environmental > Aquatic > Freshwater > Lake ...
ATACCTACACAATGCCAACATTTTTCCTTAAGTAGCGAGAGTTTTCTGGATATTTAAAGGGACATCTTTTGCGATTCGCATAATACGGGGTGATAACGAATATATTGAATAAAAACTTTACATCTTACCAGTATAGCCTAAACTCTTGACATTCGAAGAAACTTCACTCGGATTCCACGATATATAAAGCAGGTTCAGGTTCGGTTCAGGTAATATCTGGACGTATAACCCGTTCTTTCGCAACGCATTCACGATATATTCTATACAATCTGTTATTTTATATAAGGGTTTACCGTATATATAATAGGGAACCTCGTAGAATATATTCATTCCACCTATTGTGGCGGTTTGCTTAATTTTTTTATGGCATATTTCTATAATTTTGTCGAACGTTTGGTATTTCGCATGCTCTCTTTTATCTTTTAAAGTATATAATTCACTCAATAATATTCTTGGTGGCATCGTTATTTATTATTTAATATATTTATTATTTAATATATTTATTATTGCTATAATAACTTATAACGCCTTTATTTTATTGTCCTCCATCTCATCTACACTAACCAAGTTATACTTAGATAGTTTATTGTCTATGGTCGTCGTCACCGCAATTTCATTATTAAACCCCTTATTATATAAGGACGTTATCATATCATCGTTAATCGCATAATTATAATACTTTACATCCGCCATTCGCAACGCGGTTTCCACCTTAACTTCATTATATGGGTTTAATTCTGTCTTTATAAAATCTGTTCCGATTTTCGGATTAATATAGAAATGCGAAGAGTTGTTTTTAAATGTGGCGGAGTAGCGACCACCATTATATTTCGTCTCCACCTTCTTATCTAATAACTTGACGCCATTCATATAGAGTTTGCATGATGCCCGATTCAACGACAATATATTATTACTGTCAGCTACTTCTTTCATAACGATCGTCACCATAAACCATTTATTATTAAACTCTATATCGTAAATACCGAGAATATTCTTATTTCGATTATTCCAAACTGTAGGGGAATTTACATAGGAACAAGACGAATATTTGGAACCGTGCTGATACGAGTCGCTATTATGTATATTATTATATTCAACCGCTATTCTCTTACCGTCTCCGCTTAAACGAACAAGTGGGTTCTTCGTTAATATGACAGGGTTATTTGTAGTAAGTATATTTGCGCAATTAAAGTTCGTCATGTTATTATAATACATATTCTTCTCTCCTTTAAAAAACAATATGATATCCTTCGAAGCAGAAGAATTTATATTGTTTAATTCTTCTTGATCAACGTTTAACCAGAAATTGTAGGAATATTCGGCTCCGCCTTCTTGATTGATAGACGGTTTTATATCTTTAAAGTTTAACTTCGTAGGATCAAACGTATTATATTTAACTTCACTATTACTGAAATCATACGTACCACTTAAAACATTTACCTCCTTGCGTATATCGCTCTCACCCTGAAACATATTTTGAAGTTCAATCAAATAGATATTGTATCCAATATATCCCATCAATAACAATATTATCAGGGATATAATAACTTGAATTAACGGGTCAATTTCTAACATTCTATATTATCTATCGTATCTATTTTAAATATGGAAATTAAAAAAATAAATTAATGAAATTAATGAAATTGTTATTGTACACTATTTAATTTATAGATAGGGTTTCGTAATCCATAACTAACTATTCCCATACTTGTTAAAAGTCCATTTAGCGGACCTTTGCTATATTCTTTGTAAATGTCATTTTTATTTAAATCATAGTTGTAAAGCGAGAATTTTGAAATTAATCCCGAGAATCCGCTCGCTCCAACTTGCGTATTTGATATACTGCCGCCTACAAACAAAGTATCCGCCTTATTCTCAAAACCGAGTTCGTGAAGATTTAATCGGGTTGCTCCTTCTATCAATTCTCCTGACAATTCACCGTCAATATAAGTATACACAATTCCACCGTTCACATCAGACACTACAATCACGATATGAACCCAGCGTTGTATCGGTACATAACTAATCGTTATCCCACATTTTGTATCTCCATCTTTTAAAAGAGGACCCTTATCATTGGTGTAGTCTTTCAATTTATCTGACGGAGGGATAGAATCATTCTTTGGTGCAAAGCGGACATGTATACTGTTATCCTTTTTATCTAAAAATATATATGGACAAGCATTTTTAATCTGCCCGGGTAATTGATTGCCTCCTAAATGCGCGATATGTCTGTATTCACCACGATACTTGTCAATATCATTGATATATATCCAGAATCCATAGGAACGCTTAATACCATTCGAGTTCGGTAAACTCTTTGTGATTTTAAACTCAGATAGTTCATTACATATTATCGGAACATCTGTGCCTTCCACATCTATTTTTTGCTGATAAAGAATGCTGTCAGTAATTACATAATATAAGAAATAAGCGACAATCACAGCAACTAAAAATACAATAATGATCAAATAAAGGATACTCTCATTCGTACTCGAAATATTCGCAAAGGCATCCTTTATATTATTTACAGCATCCTTTGTATTGTCGGTAAGTGTTGTTCCCGGAGTACCGTTGAGTCCTTGGGGGACTTCCTTACCTGTAAGACCTGTCAGACCTGTAGGACCGGTCGGACCGTTTCCTTGTGGCACTGTGACAGGCGTGGTTTCGAGCGGATTTGCGTTAGTTGATAATATGTCCGTATCAATGTTATTTTGAGGTACCTTAGGTGCTTCCATTATTTAATTATCTATTTATCTAATTAAAGGAAATAAATTTTCTATTACATAAACTAATATGATAATTTGAAATTTGATATAAGGGAAACCTCTTTATATTGTAATTATTCTTAATATTCTTTTTCTGTAATGACAAATAACTTAGCATTTTTGTAAAATTGCCTATATTGGATGCTACTGAAGCGTTCTTTTTGTATTTAAAAAGGGATAGATAATATACTTTCGAAGCAAACAACTCCACGCAAAACTCAATGTTATTCTTAAACATATAGTAATCATATAAACACATTATGAGCATAAAACTTTTATAATATTCATTGTATTTATTCAGCGATAAAATGCGATTATTTAAATTCATAATTAAGTTCTCATGAAATTTTAAAGGGATCATCCAAGGATCCTTTATAATTATACTTTTCGTTTGGTTGCGATTAAACGTTGTTCCATAAAGTATATTAATATCACTCGCATTCTCAATATTATCACTATAGAGGTGGTCGTTGTTCAGGTTGTCCACGTCTCGAAAAAGTTTATTCAAATTGCCGTTTGAATTTAGACAACATTTGGCTACGCTAGCGCCAGAGTCAGTCTTCATTAATAATGCCGTAATCTCATCATTGCTCGGGGTAGATAACAGATACATCGCACATAATTTCTTGATGTCCCCGATTTTCTTTATAATATCATTGTTTGATATACATATAATCGGTATATTCTTTAATTTGTTTTCTAATAAAATTTTTAATAGCGTGACGTTTATGGTTTTGTCCGCTATAAATAATGCGTCAAAGTTATCTATGATAATCACCTTCTTTTGAAAATTATTTGTGAGTATCTGAATAAACGAAGACGATGTTGATTTACAAATGATATCCTTTAAAAACTGCGAATTATAGCAGTTGTTGTTATCAATTAAAATGATCTCGTAATTTAAATATTTGCTTAGGCTATGAATCGAATACGATTTACCTATACTTGTAGGACCAGCGACAATAATACAACTTTGAACCGATATCTTCGCGTCATAATTAAAATCCCGCAACCATCCCAGTATATCACTATATATACTATGATTACCGCACAAACCACGTATTAACTCCGTATCTTGCGCGGATACGTCAGTGGTCTTCATTGTACTCACTACATTCGTATCTATTGCATCCGCTAGTAGCGCTAACTCTGAACCCTTCGGTTCTTTCGGTGCTCTAGGTGCTTTTGGTTCCTTAGGGACTCTAGGTTCTTTTGGTTTTTTTGGTTCTTTCGGTTCTTTTGGTTCTTTCGGTTTTTTTGGTTCTTTCGGTTCCTTTGGGACTCTAGGTGCTTTTGGTTTTTTTGGTTCCTTAGGGACTCTAGGTGCTTTTGGAACTTTCAATGATTGTTGTATCGTCATTTATTTTTATAAATTAAATTATGTATATATCATTTCAATAATTAAGATTAGTATATAGGATAATATTGCGATAAAAGGAACAAACAAAACCAGCGGTAAAATAGTATTCGCGTCGCTATCTTCAATCCCAAAGCATCTTATATTCCCGTCTTTATCAAAAAACAGATTCGGTTGAATGGAAAATAAAACAGCAAGGATTATTATATATATTAAAAGTGTTATGATTTTTCTTGAAAGCATTCTTTATCTATTATTTTAATAAGGAAAGAAAAAAATGTATTTGACGTATATCTCTTTAATACTTTTGTTAATTATTTTGGTCGCGGTAATCATACAATATACAATTTCGCGAACCTATTTTATCACCGAGCGATTTATCAACGACCCAATAACCATCTCCGAAAACGTTTTAAATATCGACGCGAGTTCAGGAGAGCATATAATCGTAGATGGCAACAATTTCGCAAATATCGTAGATGCTATTAAAAAAACAAGTAAGATCAACAAGGATACGCTAGGTACAGGCATAGAAGACCCTAGTGTTCTCGCTGTAATACGCCGCGATTCTAATATTCAATTGTTAATAGATCCGTATATTAATTATTATATTTTAAATAATACAGCAACTGTCGGTAACTACAAAGAAGGCGTATTCGTATGTCTTAGTTTCAAAGTATTACACGATAAAGACTGTATTTGGGACTTGAAAAATAAGGTCGTCGCATATTTATTTATGAGTGATTACTTATTCATACAAGCACTCATTAAGGGGTATAACCTTGATATCAACGATGTATATATCAAGAAGGTTTCCTATACAGATCTTAAAAATACCGAGAAAATGTTTGACTATCTATTTACCTATATGGTATTGGATAGTGAATATATGAACTTTATTTGTAACCAGCGGTATTACATAAACGGTTTGAAAGATGTAGATATCAATCGAATAAAAGCATACTACCCATTCGTAAAAGAAAACTATAATACCGTGAAGTATTACTATGATAAAAGCATTGAATCAAAGAACAAGTCGAATGAGTCTAATTCATTGAACGATATCGACTCATTATACATTAGTACTGAAAAAAGTCTGCTACCAATTATGAGCTATGCCATCATAAGTTCCGTAGAAAACTTTATCACGCGACTAGAAATGCCAGGTGATTACTTAGAAGCAGGAAAAGAATCCTATTATACAAGCGATAAAAAGCAGGAAGGCGCAGGTGGAGGCACCGGCGGATATTATGGATGCTACGGAAATGGCGAAATTAAAGGTAAATTCGAGTGCGACTCGTACTATAATATTGATGGAACTCCAAAAACCTATTATAGTTTGTGGGACAAGCGATGCGTAGCAGATGATGAATGTCCGTATTATAAAGCAAACACGAAATATCCCAATACTAGAGGCGGATGTATTGAAGGTGGTTTTTGTGAATTTCCGGTCGGCGTAAAAAGACTCGGTTATACAAAATACAGCGACACGAATTTAAATACGCCTTTGTGCTATAATTGTGATGATCCTGAAGATAATGGGAAACCGGATTATGTTTTTGAGAATGATTTTAACGAACGAGTAAAATCTAAATTAAATACAATAATTTCCTTATTAGATTATAGAGGCTTATAAAGGAATGAATAATACAGATATTCTAATTACGATAGGAAAAGTTATAATAATTCTATTGATATTAGGGGCATTCAACTATATTATCTATCAATACTTATTAATGGACAAAAAGGTTGCAGCAACGACTGTCATAGAGAAGTTCAATCAAAACACCGGTATTGTCGACTACAATAACCCGGCGAAATATAAACCCTATAATATCCGGATGATGTATGAAAACACCGGCGAATATCCGTGGAATCGCCATTCCATCAATTCTAGTATCCCTTATGATGTGAATATTAAAAAAGAGGCTGTAAATGTATATTACTACGAGTTTGATAATAAAACGTTTAATGAGAAATTAAAAGAAGTTTTTAAAAGTAAATGCGAGGAACTCATTATAGCAGTTGAAGGGAGTGAATGGAATGATTGGAAGAATCCTAAAACATTACGAGATACCGCCGAAAAAAACAGGTTGAAGTCGTATTACGATACGATTTTAAATTTCATCGTTAAAAAACTTCAAAGTCGTATAATGGATCTACCAGGCGAAGACAAGAAGCAGAAGATACAAGTCGTTCACGATATTATGTTACGCTACAGAACGCATCGCGTATATTCATCATACTACATGTTTGATATGGATATGATACTTTATCGCGCGGGCAAGTTTCAGGGAAAGCACGTTAAACTCGTAGTAATCACCAATGGCACCATAATAAATGTTATACTTGCTAGGATCGTAGGGGTTGTATCCGAAGATAATATAGTGATCTACCCTTACACATCATTTGATAAATTAAATACCACCAACTACCAACAATTTATTCCTTCGCGATACGGAACAGTTGAAAGTGATACTAAGAATAGCCGCGAAAATACATTTAATGTTAGAGATAGTTATATGAATAGTGAAATTGAAACAATAATGTATAAAAAACTATTAGATGAAAATATCCCTGAAGATGTTGATATTAGCAATAACAACTTTACGCCGAAAGCAGAAGAATTAGTTAAAAAGGACAGATGTCTTTTATGATAATTGAAAAATGAAAAGTTATATAAATATATGATACTATATATATCTATAATAAAAATGACCAGACACGAAACGACAACCTCTACTCCAGTTGCTTCCTCTACTCCAAGAGGTGCTGAAACATACCCTGTCTATCCCCAATATCCGTTGTATTCTCAATATTATACCCTGTCGACCCCTCAATATGTCCAACCGACCCCTCAATATGTCCAGTCGACCCCTCAATATGTCCAACCGACCCCTCAATATGTCCAACCGACCCCTCAATATGTCCAACCGACCCCTCAATATGTCCAACCGACCCCTCAATATGACCCTGACCAATACCCGCAATACCAATACCCACAATACCAATACCCACAATACCAATACCCACAATACCAATACCCACAATACCAATACCCACAATACCAATATCCGCAATACCAATACCCGCAATACCAATACCCGCAATACCAATATTATCCAGACGGTTATTATTGCGAGATTCAATATGTATACCCACAGGTCGTATCAAAGTCCAATAGTTCTCATTCGTCACCAGTCGATTCTTCGCAACAACCACAGACACAGCAAGAGTCGCTTGTTGTTTCTATGTAAAATATAAGTGAATTATTTTTTATAACTTCTTGAGAATATTCTTATAAAAGTATTCAACAAGTGTTTCCCAGCGATAATGCTTTAAAATATTCTCGCGCCCCTTTGTGCCGTGTTTATTTGCCAATTCAGGATTGCTAAAATACTTCCAGAATGCCTCTGCGAAATCGTGAGGGTCTGTGATTTCTGCTTTGCCTCCGATACCAGCCCCTTTATTATCCAAGTATTGATAGATGGTAGAACGGATCGGTGTAGAATTATTGTCCGTCAAATACTCGCGGATACCACCAACAAACGAAGATACTTGAGGTTTCCCAAGTGCCAAGCATTCAAATACCGTCAATTCATAACCTCCACCATTACAGTTATTACACCCGACATCACAACAATTATAGAGAATATTTATCTCTTTATCGGACAACTGTTGCGGGTTCGCTACCTCAATTATCGTATTTTTTACATATTCATAAGGAACATTGCGAAACTTCACTTCGTTTTCTAGCACATCCATTAAATCCCAGTAGGCGTCCGCACTCGTCCCGATAATTAATTTTACAGGTCGCTTCGTATGTTTATTAGTAGTAATATTAGTTTTTTTATTCAATACATTCACAGCATAGTGTCGCTCCACAAACTCAACCCACGCAATAATGGTATGATCCCAGCATTTGCGCGGCTGATTCCTATTAAGATTTAAAACCATAAAAGCGTCATCTTCGTAATTAAAGAACGTTCGAGCTGTCGTTGTCGGTATCGGGTAATATACGTTGGTATCGAATCCGTGTGGAAAACTATACATTGGCATATCCGAACGGACACCTAGTTTCTTCGCAATGTCCATCCAGTAAGGCGTAAAGGCAATGATCCCATCCATATATTTATTTAGTAAATTAATATAATCCTTTTTCTGGTAAGGATATACCTGATCCATATAGGAAATCAATTTAAACTTATCTTTGTGTGTCCCACAATCATTCATAATATTACTAATTAATGACGATGTTACAACGTTATCATTAAATATAATAATCGTATCTTGAGGATACTCTTTTATATATTTACTAATCTCCAATTCTCCAAAACCATTACGACGCGGATTCTCAGTCGCCATTGCGTCGTGTATTTTGACGTTTGCTGGTATATCGTTGCGGATCGCATAACTATCCGCGCAATTGATATTCTGAAACCCGTAGATCGTTAGTTCTATATCGTCGTATATCCCGAGATATTTTGAGATATAATAGACAACCTTTGAATATCCGTTGCTTGCACCAATAGGATATGTACCACATAACATAATCCTTTTTTTACCATTCTTCGTAGGATACCACCAATCTTTATTCATAGTCACAGCAACCGTTGCGTCGCTCGTTTTCTTATTCTCAGCAATCGTTTCTTCGCCAACGTCCATTGATTTTGAAAATAGATTTGATAATTTTAAAGAAGAAGACATTTATAATATATATGAGTGCAAATCCTTAAATACGCTATAAATCATTATTATTATATAAATTATATTTTTTAAAAGTAGTATTAAAGAATAACTTAATCTCAATGGCATCTATATTAAACGTTGGATATGGAACTACAAACCCGAAGAAGTTAATTCATTTAGTACAGAATAACGTAGCATTACGATTACAGGATAATCGCGCTACGGGCGATCGTACCGCGGGTGTTGAGTTTATGAATGGAAATGGCGAAGTCTTCTCTTCGAATAATTTTGAAACAGATTGGCGCATAATAAACTCTAACGCCTTATTTTGTATTCAAAGTGGAAGTAGCAATATTACGAATAATGTAATGAACTTTACGAGATTCGGAGATGTTGGGATAGGCACAACGCAACCGCGTTCAAAGTTAGATGTCATCGGTAATATGACAATAAATGGTAGTATAATTCCGGGTAGTGATAGTATTTATAACTTAGGTTCGTCTTCTAATAAGTGGAAGGACCTGTATTTATCCGGTAATAGTATATTTTTAAATAATACTGTATTGTCAAGTGATGGTAATGCTAATTTAAGTATCAAAGATGATTCAGGATCGTTTAAAGATATGAATATGAATACAATTGAACTAACCGGTGATGTACATATTATCGGTGATGGTATTTACAAGAGAAATAATAGAGATGTTTTTTGGGATACTAGCAATTACATTTTAACCACTAGCAACCTGATTTCACAAAGAATCACTGATTTAAGAACCGATATGATTACCGAGAACATAGATGCTTCAAACAAGTTCATTGTAAATAATATTTATAATGATGATTTAATGCTGAATGGTAGTTTAACCATCAACTCCAATTTAATCGTTCTTGGTGATACCACGCAATTAGACACAGTCGCATACACCACTGAGAGGTTGGAAGTAGTAAATGCGAACAATACTACAACCGCGTTTATGGTTCAACAAAATACCGCAGACAGAGATATCTTTGTTGCTTCCAATATGAACACTTCTGTTTTTAGGGTTGCCAATAACGGTGATGTGTTTATGAATGGAGATGTAGGGATCGGTACAAGGCAACCGCGTTCGAAATTAGATGTCATTGGAGATATGACAATCAATGGAAGTATAATTCCAGGTATTAGTAGCAATTATAACTTAGGGTCTCACGCGAATAAATGGAAGGATCTGTATTTATCCGGTGATAGTATCTTTTTAAATAACACGGTGATATCAAGTGACGCAGGTTCTAATTTAAATATCAAAGATATTTCGGGTGTTTATAAAGATTTGAATATAAATACTTTACAATTGAATAATTCAGGAAAGCAGATCGTAGTAGGATTGGACGAAAGCGGTAGATTGACCTATACAAACGCTTCGAATATATTGTCGTATGCGATAACAACAACCAATGTCGAGTCGGCAAATCTAGATACTTCTATTTTAGCGGTAGATAAAGGAGGAACCGGTGTAGTCACATTAGCACCCGGACAGATATTAGTAGGTGACGGAACATCCAATGTATTACAGAACGCAAACCTAAAATGGGATAACGCAAATGAACGGTTAGGCATCGGAACGGCAACTCCTCAACAAAGAGTTCATATCGTCCATCCAAATAATAATTTAGTAAGAATTGAAACAGACACTAGCGCAGCGTCTCAAGTGTCGGGGATAGAGTTTGGCGTTCCCGCATATTCCTCTGCTACACGAAGTAAAATAACATCAACTACCTATGACGGCGATGCGAGCGACCTACAATTTTATACATCGTCTTCTACATCGTCTTCTACATCACGTATGATGATCACGTCAAATGGAAACGTCGGCATAGGGACTCTTACAAATTTATCAAATAGATTGACTGTAAATGGAACAGTTAACGCTACGTTATTTTCTGGCACTGGCAGTAATTTAATAGATATCCCTATCTCTGGTATTACGGATTTGCAAATCACATTAGATACGAACGATCAAAACGCAAGTAACTACATTTTAACCACAAGCAACCTGATTTCACAAAGAATCACTGATTTAAGGACCGATATGATTACTGAGAACCTGGATGCTTCAAATAAGTTCATTGTAAATAATATTTATAATGATGACTTAATGCTAAATGGTAGTTTAACCATCAATTCCAATTTAATCGTTCTTGGTGATACCACGCAACTAGACACAGTCGCATACACTACTGAGAGGTTGGAAGTTGTGAATACAAACAATACTACAACTGCTTTTATGGTTCAACAAAATACAGCAGATAGAGATATATTTGTTGCTTCGAATATGAACACAGCAGTATTCAAAATCGCAAATAATGGAGATGTGCTTATAACAGGTGCTGGCGTTTATAAAAGAAATGATAGAGATGTTATATGGGATACTAGCAATTACATTTTAACTGCTAGCAATAACCTTATCAACAAGGTAAGAGAAAACGACGAGAACTCAAGTAATTACATACTAACTGCTAGCAATAATCTGATTAACAAAGTTAGAGAAAACGACGAGAACTCAAGTAATTACATACTAACTGCTAGCAATAACCTAATCAACAAGGTTAGAGAAAACGATGAGAACTCAAGTAATTACATACTAACTACTAGCAATAACCTAATCAACAAGGTTAGAGAAAACGACGAGAACTCTAGTAATTACATTTTAACAGCTAGCAATAACCTAATCAACAAAGTAAGAGAAAACGATGAGAACTCAAGTAATTACATTTTAACTGCTAGCAATAACCTAATCAACAAGGTTAGAGAAAACGATAAGAACTCTAGTAACTACATACTAACTGCTAGTAACAACCTGATTAACAAAGTAAGAGAAAACGACGAGAACTCAAGTAATTACATTTTAACTGCTAGCAATAACCTTATCAACAAGGTTAGAGAAAACGATGAGAACTCTAGTAACTACATACTAACTGCTAGTAATAACCTAATCAACAAGGTTAGAGAGAATGATAACAACTCTAGTAATTACATTCTAACCGCCAGTAATAACCTAATCAACAAGGTTAGAAAAAACGATGAGAACTCAAGTAATTACATATTAACTGCTAGCAATAACCTAATCAACAAGGTTAGAGAAAACGATGAGAACTCAAGTAATTACATTTTAACTGCTAGTAATAACTTAATAAATAAGATCAAAGAGAATGACAATAATTCTAGCAATTACATTTCAACTACTCGCAATCTAATTTCTCAAATAATTACGGATTTAACTACGGATATGATAACTGAAAATGCGAATGCCAAGAATAAATTTATAGTAAATAATAGATATAATAATAATCTGGAAGTGAATGGGAGTTTGACTATCAACTCCAATTTAATCGTTCTAGGTGATACCACGCGTCTTGATACAGTAGCATACACAACAGAGAGGTTGGAAGTCGTGAATACAAACAATACAACAACTGCTTTTATTGTTCAACAAAATACGACAGATAGAGACATCTTTGTTGCTTCCAATATGAACTCAGCGGTATTTAGGGTTGCTAATAATGGAGACGTCCTTATAACAGGCACAGGCGTTTATAAGAGAAATAACAGAGATGTTATATGGGATACTAGCAACTACATTTTAACTGCTAGCAATAACCTTATTAACAAGGTCAGGGAGAATGACAACAACTCTAGCAACTACATTTTAACAGCAAGTAATAACCTGATCAACAAAGTTAGAGAGAATGATAATAATAGCAGTAACTATATCCTAACAGCAAGTAATAACCTTATCAATAAGATCAAGGAGAATGACCGCAACTCTAGCAATTACATTTTAACTGCTAGCAATAACCTTATCAACAAGGTTAGAGAGAATGATAATAATAGCAGTAACTATATCCTAACAGCAAGTAATAACCTTATCAACAAGGTTAGAGAGAATGATAATAATAGCAGTAACTATATCCTAACAGCAAGTAATAACTTGATCAACAAGGTTAGAGAGAATGATGATAATACATCTACAAAGATATCGTTACTATGTAATACATTACTTGCAGTTGCTATAATAAATGACGGTAATGCTAGCAACTACATTATAACTGCTAGTAATAACTTAATCAACAAGGTAAGGGAGAATGACAATAACTCTAGCAACTACATTTTAACAGCTAGTAATAATCTGATTAACAAGGTGAAGGAGAATGACAATAACAGTAGCAACTACATTTTAACAGCTAGTAATAATCTGATTAACAAGGTTAGAGAGAATGACCGCAACTCTAGTAATTACATTTTAACAGCTAGTAATAATCTGATTAACAAGGTGAAAGAGAATGATAATAACTCTAGCAATTACATTTTAACAGCTAGTAACAATTTAATCAACAAGATCAAAGAGAATGATAATAACAGTAGCAACTACATACTAACCACAAGCAATCTTATTTCCAAAAGAATTACAGATTTAACTACAGATATGATCACAGAGAAATCAAGCGCTGTTAATAAGTTTATAGTAAATAATAGTTATAATAATAATTTAGAAGTGAATGGAACTTTAACCATCAACTCTAATTTAATCGTTCTAGGTGATACCACGCGATTAGATACTGTTGCTTATACTACAGAAAGGCTGGAAGTTGTGAATGCTAACAATACCACAACTGCTTTTATGGTTCAGCAAAATAGCGCTGATAGAGATATCTTTGTTGCTTCCAATATGAGCTCTGTTGTATTTCGGGTTGCCAATGATGGCGATGTTTTTACGAATGGAGATATTGGGATCGGCACTACACAACCACGCTCACGGTTAGATGTTATAGGTGATATGACTATAAACGGGCATGTAATTCCTGGTAATGATAGTATTTATAACTTAGGTTCAACGTCTAATAAGTGGAAGGACTTGTATTTATCAGGAAATAGTATATTTTTAAATAATACTGTATTGTCAAGTGATGATAGTGCTAATTTAAGTATCAAAAATCAAACTGGTTCTTATACAGATATGAATATGAATACGATTGAACTAACAGGTGATGTCCATATTATCGGTAATGGTATTTACAAGAGAAATAATAGAGATGTGTTTTGGGATACTAGCAACTACATTTTAACTGCTAGCAATAACCTTATTAACAAGGTAAGGGAGAATGACAACAACTCTAGTAACTATATCCTAACAGCAAGTAATAACTTGATCAACAAAGTTAGAGAGAATGATAATAATAGCAGTAACTATATCCTAACTGCTAGTAATAATCTGATCAACAAAGTCAGGGAGAATGACCGCAACTCTAGCAATTACATTTTAACTGCTAGCAATAACCTTATCAACAAAGTCAGGGAGAATGATGATAACTCTAGTAACTACATTTTAACAGCTAGTAATAACCTAATCAACAAAGTCAGGGAGAATGATGAGAACTCTAGCAACTACATTTTAACAGCAAGTAATAACCTTATCAACAAAGTCAGGGAGAATGATGAGAACTCTAGTAATTACATACTAACTGCTAGTAATAATCTGATCAACAAGGTCAGGGAAAACGATGAGAACTCTAGCAACTACATTTTAACAGCTAGTAATAATATGATCAACAAAGTCAGGGAGAATGATGAGAACTCTAGTAACTACATTTTAACAGCTAGTAATAACCTAATCAACAAAGTCAGGGAGAATGATGAGAACTCTAGTAACTACATTTTAACAGCTAGTAATAATCTGATAAACAAGGTCAGGGAGAATGACGAGAACTCTAGCAATTACATTTTAACAGCTAGTAATAACCTGATAAACAAAGTAAGGGAGAATGACCGCAACTCTAGTAATTACATTTTAACAGCTAGTAATAACCTGATAAACAAAGTAAGGGAGAATGACGAGAACTCTAGCAACTACATTCTAACTGCTAGTAATAACCTTATCAACAAGGTAAGGGAGAATGATAATAACAGTAGCAACTACATTCTAACTGCTAGTAACCTAATTTCTAAAAGAATTACAGATTTAACTACTGATATGATCACAGAGAAATCAAGTGCTATTAATAAGTTTATAGTAAATAATAGTTATAATAATAACTTAGAAGTGAATGGAACATTAACCATCAACTCTAATTTAATTGTTTTAGGTGATACCACGCGGTTAGACACCGTAGCATATACTACAGAGAGGTTGGAAGTAGTAAATACAAACAATACCACAACGGCTTTTATGGTACAGCAAAATAGCACCGATAGAGATATCCTTGTTGCTTCAAATATGAATACTGCTGTCTTTAAGGTTGCTAATAATGGAGACGTCCTTATAACAGGTGCTGGCGTTTATAAAAGAAATGATAGAGATGTTATTTGGGATACTAGCAATTACATACTAACTGCTAGTAATAACCTGATCAACAAAGTTAGAGAGAATGATGAGAACTCTAGTAATTACATACTAACTGCTAGTAATAATCTGATCAACAAGATTAAGGAGAATGACAACAACAGTAGCAACTACATTTTAACAGCAAGTAATAATCTTATTAACAAGGTGAAGGAGAATGATAATAACTCTAGCAACTACATTTTAACAGCAAGTAATAACCTAATCAACAAGGTTAGGGAGAATGACAACAACTCTAGCAACTACATCTTAACTACAAGCAATAACCTAATCAATAAAGTTAATGCGAATGACAGCAACGCAAGCAATTACATACTAACCATAAACAACGACCTAATACACAGAATAAATACTAACGACGGGAATGTTGGTGAATCATTGTTATCCACAAGCAATATATTAGCACAGAGAATAAATAAATACTCTGTATGGGAACCTGTGGGAACTAATATTTACTATTACTCAACCGGAAATGTAGGTATAGGAACAACCAATCCTTCCACTGATTTACATATATATGATAATTTGATTAATGAAACAAAACTAACTATTCAAAATAATTATTCAGTAGCAGCATCAGGATTACCAACCGAAATTAGTGTTGTCGGGGCTACAGGTTCTATAATAGACGCAACTGAAGACAGGTACATTATGTTTCCTTATTCAGGAACAGGAGCAACTTATGATTATACTTTTACTACAACTGAAGCATTAAATGCGGATATTTTGGTAGTTGGGGGTGGTGGTGGTGGTGGAGCACGACACGCAGGAGGAGGAGGTGCGGGGACTTTGATGTATCATAAGAATATTATTTTAAATGGAACCTATAATATTAAGGTAGGTAAAGGAGGTGCTGGTAATACATCAGGCATATTAAATGGAGGAAACGCAAGCGATGGTAATTTTAGTCAATTTATAAGAAGTGATGGAACACAACATTATTATGCTGTTGGTGGAGGCAGAGGAACCGGAGGTGGATTTAGTTATGCGAATACTAATGGAGGACAAGGTATGTTATATGATCCTAATTTAACATTATCTTCTGGTAATATTTTTAATAGTGCTCTTGTTGCTGTTTTAAATAAAGGTTATGTTAATACTTTACCAAGTCCTGAAGGATGCAGAGGTAATATTGGAGGCATACAGGTCAGTAATTTTAAAGGAGGGGGTGGCGGTGGAGCAGGTGGGGTAGGTATGAACCACGATATCGAAGCATCTGTAAATGATGGATATGGTGGGTTAGGTTTAGCGGTTGATATTACTGGAACACCGGTTGTATATGCTGGCGGTGGAAATGGTTGTGATTTTTATGGTTCAGTATCACAAGTTTTTGACCCTACATATAATACAATACAATTAAGAGGAGGAGGTGGTTATGGTAGTGATTATGGAACACCACAGGCAGGATTAGATGGGACAGGAGGAGGAGGAGGAGGACAGGGTGACGATAATTATGGGGGTGGGAAAGGAGGTAGTGGTATAGTAATAATAAGATATCGCAAACTATTATCAGCTTCCGCTTCAGCATCTATTGAACTAATACGAGGAACAACAACAGATGCAAATAATGACTGGAAATTAGGTAATTATGCTGGTGATTTTAAAATTATGTCATCAGTATCCTCAGTTGATACTAACCGACTACTATTAACTCCTGAAGGTGATATAACAGTATCAGGAAGTGTAAATGCCAAATCATATCTATTAGGCGGTAGTAATATATTAATAAAAATAGATGAAACAAGCAATTACATTTTAACCACAAGTAATATTCTAAGTCAACGTTTGTATAATCTTGATCAACTGACAAGTAATATTATTGGTAATAGTATATCTATTTTGAATAGCAAGGTGGCTAATAATGATAATATCACAAGCAACTTTGTTATATCAACAAGCAATATCATATCAAAACGGATTACTGATTTAACTACGGATATGATAGCAGAAAAAGGAGATGCCAAGAATAAGTTTATAGTAAATAATAGATATAATAATAACTTAGAATTGAATGGAACTTTAACTATCAACTCCAATTTAATCGTTCTAGGTGATACAACGCGTCTTGATACAATAGTATATACTACTGAGAGATTGGAAGTTGTTAATGCGAATAACACCACAACAGCTTTTATGGTTCAGCAAAATAGCACGGATCGTGATATCTTTGTTGCTTCCAATATGAATACTGCTGTCTTTCGGGTTGCTAATAATGGAGACGTGCTTATAACAGGTGCGGGAGTTTATAAGAAAAATAATAGAGATGTTATATGGGATACTAGCAATTACATTCTAACAGCAAGCAACAACCTTATCAACAAGATAAGAGAAAACGATAATAATTCAAGTAATTATACTTTAACCGCAAGCAACAATCTAATCAACAAGATAAGAGAAAACGATAATAATTCTAGCAATTACACTTTGACCGCGAGCAATAACCTAATCAACAAGATCAGAGAGAATGACAACAACTCTAGCAACTACATTCTAACCGCGAGCAATAACCTTATCAACAAGGTTAGTGAGAATGATAGAAATAGTAGTAATTACATTTTAAACACAAGTAATATTTTGATACAGAATATCAATATAAACGATATTAACGTAACTGCGAAGATCGCATTAATATCGAATACATTGATCGCAATTGGAATATTAAATGACAATAACGCAAGCAATTACATACTAACAGCAAGCAATAACCTAATAAACAAGGTTAGAGAAAACGATAATAACTCTAGTAATTACATTCTAACAGCAAGCAATAACCTAATAAACAAGGTTAGAGAGAATGATAACAACTCTAGTAATTACATTCTAACCGCCAGTAATAACCTAATAAACAAGGTTAGAGAGAATGATAACAACTCTAGTAATTACATTCTAACCGCCAGTAATAACCTAATAAACAAGGTTAGAGAAAACGATAATAACGCAAGCAATTACATACTAACAGCAAGCAACCTTATTTCCAAAAGAATTACAGATTTAACTACAGATATGATCACCGAGAAATCAATTGCTGTTAATAAGTTTATAGTAAATAATAGATATAATAATAACTTAGAAGTGAATGGAAATTTAACAGTCAACTCCAATTTAATCGTTCTAGGTGATACCACGCGTCTTGATACAATAGTATATACTACTGAAAGGTTGGAAGTTGTGAATGCTAACAATACCACAACTGCTTTTATGGTTCAGCAAAATAGCGCTAATAGAGATATCTTTGTTGCTTCCAACATGAGCTCTGTTGTCTTTCGGGTTGCCAATGATGGCGATGTGTTTACGAATGGAGATATTGGGATCGGTACTACACAACCACGCTCACGGTTAGATGTCATCGGTAACATGACAATAAATGGCGATGTGATTCCTGGTAATGATAGTATTTATAATTTAGGTTCAACGTCTAATAAGTGGAAGGACTTGTATTTATCCGGTAATAGTATATTTTTAAATAATACTGTATTGTCAAGTGATGGTAATGCTAATTTAAGTATCAAAGATGATTCAGGATCGTTTAAAGATATAAATATGAAAACGATTGAACTAACAGGTGATGTCCATATTATCGGTAATGGTATTTACAAGAGAAATAATAGAGATGTGTTTTGGGATACTAGCAATTACATACTAACAGCTAGCAATAACCTAATCAACAAAGTTAGAGAAAACGACAACAACAGTAGCAACTACATACTAACTGCTAGTAATAACCTAATAAACAAAGTGAAAGAGAATGACAACAACAGTAGTAATTACATTTTAACTGCTAGCAATAACCTAATAAACAAAGTGAAAGAGAATGACAACAACAGTAGTAATTACATTTTAACAGCTAGCAATAACCTAATCAACAAAGTTAGAGAAAATGACAACAACAGTAGTAATTACATTTTAACAGCTAGCAATAACCTAATAAACAAAGTGAAAGAGAATGATGACAACAGTAGCAATTACATTTTAACTGCTAGCAATAACCTAATAAATAAAGTGAAAGAGAATGACAACAACAGTAGCAATTACATTTTAACTGCTAGTAATCTAATTTCTAAAAGAATCACAGATTTAACTACTGATATGATCACAGAGAAATCAAGTGCTATTAATAAATTTATAGTAAATAATAGATATAATAATAACTTAGAATTGAATGGAACTTTAACTATCAACTCCAATTTAATCGTTCTAGGTGATACCACTCGTCTTGATACAATAGTATATACTACTGAGAGATTGGAAGTAGTAAATGCTAACAATACCACAACAGCTTTTATGGTTCAGCAAAATAGCGCGGATCGTGATATCTTTGTTGCTTCCAATATGACTACATCGGTCTTTAGAATCGCCAATAATGGTGATGTTCTTATTAACGGTGCTGGTGTTTATAAGAAAAATAATAGAGATGTTATTTGGGATACAAGCAATTACATTTTAACAGCTAGCAATAACCTGATCAACAAAGTTAAAGAGAACGACAACAACTCTAGCAACTACATTTTAACAGCTAGCAACAACTTAATAAACAAGGTTAGTGAGAATGACAAAAATAGTAGCAATTACATTTTAAACACAAGTAATATTTTGATACAGAATATCAATGTAAACGATATTAACGCTACTGCTAAGATCGCATTACTATCGAATACATTGCTCGCAATTGGAATATTAAACGACAACAACGCAAGTAACTACATTCTAACCGCCAGTAATAACCTAATAAACAAAGTTAGAGAAAACGATAATAACGCAAGCAATTACATTTTAACTTCAAGCAATAACCTAATAAACAAAGTTAGAGAAAACGATAATAACGCAAGCAATTACATTTTAACTTCAAGCAATAACCTTATCAACAAAATTAGAGAAAACGACAACAACTCTAGCAATTACATACTAACCGCAAGCAACAACCTTATCAACAAAATTAGAGAAAACGACAACAACTCTAGCAATTACATACTAACCGCAAGCAACAACCTTATCAACAAAATTAGAGAAAACGATAACAACAGCAGTAACTACATTCTAACTGCTAGTAATAACCTGATCAACAAAATTAGAGAAAACGATAACAACAGCAGTAACTACATTCTAATCACAAGCAATATTCTAAGTCAACGTTTGTATAATCTTGATCAACTGACAAGTAATATTGTTAGTAATAGTATATCTATTTTGAATAGCAAGGTGACAAATAATGATGATATTACAAGTAACCTTGTGTTATCAACAAGCAATATCATATCAAAACGGATTACTGATTTAACTACGGATATGATTAATGAAAATACAAACGGTTCTAAGAAGTTTATAGTAAATAATAGATATAATAATAACTTAGAAGTGAATGGAACTTTAACTATCAACTCTAATTTAATCGTTCTAGGCGATACCACTCGTCTTGATACAATAGTATATACTACCGAAAGGTTAGAAGTAGTTAATGCGAATAATACGACAACTGCTTTTATGGTTCAGCAAAATAGCGCGGATCGTGATATCTTTGTTGCTTCCAATATGAGCACTGCTGTATTTAGGGTTGCTAATAATGGAGATGTTCTTATTACAGGAGCTGGCGTTTATAAGAAAAATAATAGAGATGTTATTTGGGATACAAGCAATTACATTCTAACAGCAAGCAACAATTTAATCAACAAGATAAGAGAAAACGATAATAATTCTAGCAATTACATTCTAACCGCAAGCAACAACCTAATCAACAAGATCAGGGAGAATGATAATAACGCTAGTAATTACATTCTAACCGCAAGCAACAATCTAATCAACAAGATAAGAGAAAACGATAATAATTCTAGCAATTACGTATTAACAACAAGTAATTTATTAGCTCAACGATTAAATAAATACTCTTTGTGGGAACCAATAAGTTCAAGCATTTACTATAATTCTGGAAATGTAGGCATTGGAACTAATAGTCCTACCACTGATTTACATATATACGATGCTGTGATTAGCGAAACAAAACTAACGATTCAAAATAATAGTTTAGTAGCAGGTATTACTCCATCTGGAGGAGTATTCACAACCAGTCAAATTACAGGAGGGGGGGACAAATTTGTTATATTTACAGCAGGGACTTCCAGTTTTACAGTTCCAGTGGGTGGTTTAAATTGTGATATTCTAATGATTGGAGGGGGAGGCGGTAGTCCAGTACATTCAGGAGGAGGCGCGGGCGCGTGTATAGTAGCAATAAATCAAACATTACCTGCAGGTTTTTGTGTAGTAAGCGTAGGTGATGGGGGGTCGGTAAATAATGGATTTGGGACTAATGGAAATGACAGTTATATAAAGGTAGATAATTCAGACAGATATCGTGCAAGGGGAGGAGGTATGGGTGGGAGTCAGTGGCAAACAGAAATTGATGGTGGATGTGGTGGAGGTGGTAGATTTAATAATTATAATCCTGAATATAATCCTGGTATGACAACGTATGGTGGAGTAGCAGTAAATACAAATGTAGTGAATGGTTCTACAGCAACTATTGGTCCAAGTATAACATCAACTTATGCAGTTATGGGCAATTCTGGTGGTAATGGCAACGAATACGGAAGTTCAGGCGGAGGCGGAGGAATAGGATCTACTGGTTTCTCCTCAGGTCCAGGTGGTAATGGAGCATATCAAGTAACACTTACAGGAACAGCAACACCAATAAACTTTAGAAATTATTTTGCGAATGGTAGCACATCATTTGGAGTTCAAGATGGAACATCAGGTAATTATTATATTGGTGGCGGAGGCGGTGGTCGTTTGCAGACAGGTGGTTTAAATGGTAGTGGTCAATTTCAAACGGGAGGTTTAGGAGGAGGAGGGGGAACTGGTGGATTAGTAGTGGAAAATACAGGTAGTGGTGCCGCACCGTTCGGAAAGGGCGGTTCTGGTATAGTAATCATAAGGTATAGGATAGCAACATTACCAATAACCCTAGGCAACCCTTCCATAGAATTAATAAGAGGTATCACAAGTGATTCTAATACGGATTACAAAATTGGAAACTATGGAGGGGACTTTAAAATTATGTCTTCAACGTCAAACATAGATACTAATATGGTTATTCTAACTACTAACGGTAATATGACGATTTCAGGAAGTGTAAATGCAACATCATATCTATTAGGCGGTAGTAATATATTAATAAAAGTAGATGAAACAAGTAATTATGTATTATCTACTAGCAATAACTTAATACGCAGGACAGATACTAATGATAGAAACGCAAGTAACTACATTCTAACCGCAAGCAACAACCTAATCAACAAGATAAGAGAAAACGATAATAACTCTAGTAATTACATTCTAACCGCAAGCAATAACCTCATCAACAAGATAAGAGAGAATGATAATAATTCAAGTAATTATACTTTAACCGCAAGCAATAACCTCATCAACAAGATAAGAGAGAATGATAATAATTCAAGTAATTATACTTTAACAGCAAGCAATAACCTCATCAACAAGATAAGAGAGAATGATAATAATTCTAGCAATTATATTTTAACTGCGAGCAACAATCTAATCAACAAGATCAGGGAGAATGACAATAATTCTAGCAACTATATTCTAACCGCTAGTAATAACCTGATACGTCGTGTGAATGCGGATGATAATAATTCAAGTAATTATACTTTAACCGCTAGCAATAACCTAATCAACAAGATCCGGGAGAATGACGAGAATACGTCTGCTAAGGTAACTGTACTTACAAATACATTACTATTAATTGACGCAACAAATGATGACAATATGAGTAATTATGTATTATCCGCAAGTAACCTTATTTCAAAAAGAATTACGGATTTAACTACAGATATGATCACCGAAAATGCGAATGCTAATAAGAAATTTATCGTGAATAATAGATATAATAATAACTTAGAAGTGAATGGAAATTTAACAGTCAATTCAAATCTAATCATTCTCGGTGATAGCACACGATTAGATACCACAGTATACACTACAGAAAGGTTGGAAGTTGTGAATGCGAACAATACCACAACCGCTTTTATGGTTCAGCAAAATAGCGCTAACAGAGATATCTTTGTTGCTTCCAATATGAGCACAGCGGTCTTTAGAATTGCTAATAACGGCGATGTTAATATGAATGGCGTGATGACAATAAAAGGAGATATCATTCCTTCAAGTAATGTCGCGTATAACTTGGGATCTGTTGCGAATAGATGGAAGGATTTGTATTTATCAGGAAATAGTATTTATTTAAATAATACGGTTCTGTCAAGCGATTCAGGATCGGATTTAAATATCAAAGATACTTCTGGAACTTATAAGAATATTAATATTAATACTTTGCAATTGAATCGTTCTGGAAAACAAATAACGCTCGGGATTGACGAAACAGGTAGATTGACATATACGAATGCTTCAAATGTTACGTCCTTTGCGATTACTACAACTAGCGTAGCGTCCGCAAATCTTGATACATCTATATTAAATGTAGATAAGGGAGGAACTGGAGTAGGCACGTTGGCATCTGGACAACTATTGTTCGGTAATGGAACAGGTAATGTGTTACAGACATCTAACTTACGATGGGATAATACCAATAAGAGATTAGGTATTGGCACAAGCGCCCCTGAGAATATTCTTCATATTAGCGATGCAAGCACTAGTAATACGAAGCTGACGATACAGAATAGTTTTGTGAGTTCAGGTTCAGGTTCAGGTTCTTTACCTACTGAAATCATTGTAGCAGGTGCTATATCTTCAAATATAGGAATAAATGAAAGATTTATTATGTTTCCTTATTCTGGATCGGGAACTACAAAGGATTATACTTTTACAACAACTGAAAATCTTGTATGCGATATATTAGTTGTTGGTGGTGGAGGTGGTGGAGGGCAGTTTGGAGGAGGTGGTGGTGGTGGTAGTATTATATTTGGATCTAATATAAGTATATCTACAGGTAATAGTGTTTCAATTAAAGTAGGAAATGGTGGCACCGGTTCTACAAATTTTAATGCGGGTATTAATGGAATAAATGGCAATGATACTTCAATTATAATAAATACAATAGAATATATAGCAAAAGGTGGTGGAGGAGGAGGATCTCGAGACGGAACAAACGTAGGTAGAAATGGAAATACAGGAGGGAGTGGAGGTGGTGGATCAACTGGTGAAGGAGGAGGTGCACAACAATATTTAGGAGGTATAAGTAATAAAAATATTTATTCTAATTTTATATCATTTGGGAATAATGGAGGAAAAGGAAAAACAGATATAAATGGAAGTCCTGGATGGGCTTCTGGAGGTGGTGGTGGTGCTGGAAGTGCTGGAAGTGATTTCTCGTCTATAACAGGTGGTGGTAATGGTGGTTCAGGAAAAGAGTTTGTATCTTATTTTGGAACAAGCGTGGGACATAACGGATGGTTTGGTGGCGGTGGAGGTGGTAATACTTATATTAATGCTGGAAATAGAGGATATGGAAACGGTGGGAATGGATTATTTGGTGGTGGTGGAAGTGGTGGATATGATGGAGGGGTAGAGATATCTGCTGATAATGGTTTAGCAAATACAGGAGGAGGTGGTGGTGGTAGTAAATATGATGGGAGTGGAAGTATTAACGGAGGCAATGGCGGTTCAGGTGTTGTAATTATAAGATATAGGAGTCCTGGTGGATCATCTACAGCTATATCTTCAGCATCCATTGAACTAATACGAGGAGCACCAAATGATTCAAACACCGACTACAAGATCGGGAATTATGAAGGTGAATTTAAGATTATGTCATCCACCTCTAATGTAGATATTAGCAGACTCCATATCAACTCCAGTGGAAATATAGGAATTGGTACAAGCGCTCCGATTGCTAATTTACATATTACAGATACTAACACTAGTAACACGAAGCTTACAATACAGAATAATTCTATAAGTTCTACTTCGGTTAGTTCAGGTTCTTTACCTACTGAAATCGTTGTAGCAGGTGCTATATCTTCAAATATAGGAATAAATGAAAGATATATCATGTTTCCTTATTCTGGAACGGCAACATCTAATAGTTTCACTTTTACCACAACTCAAAATCTTATTTGCGATATATTACTAGTCGGTGGTGGTGGTGGCGGTGGATATTCTTATATCGGTGGTGGCGGCGGTGCTGGTGGATATGTATATACTAGCAACGTTAATATGACTGCTGGTAATTATACTGTGAATGTAGGCGCTGGTGGTAAAGATGCATCATCAACTACAGGATGGTTTGGTGGTAATGGTGGTAATTCATCAATTACAGGAGGGATTAATTATACAGCATTAGGAGGCGGTGGTGGCGCTGGTGGTTCATCATTAGGGGGGGCGTTTATAGGAAAAGGTAATAATGGTGGTTCTGGTGGTGGCGGATCCATATTTAATGCCGGGGGTAGTGGTAATGGAGGGACATCAATACAATTTACCACATATGGATATGGAAGTGGCGGTGATGGTACTACATATATACCAACTACAAACGCCCAAATTAGACCAAATCGCGGAGGTAATGGAGGTGGTGCAAGCGGGATTCCATCAGATGTATCTGGTGGTGATGGATTAGCAAATAGTATAACAGGTGTTCTTGTAAGTTATGCTGGTGGTGGTGGAGGTGGAAATGATGCCTATGTCAAAATACCAGGGGGGTTAGGAGGAGGAGGTGCAGGCTCAGACGGAAATGGTTTGCCAGCTGTAGCAGGTGCTGATGGATTTGGAGGTGGTGGAGGTGGAGCGAGAGGATGGGCATCAGGTCCATCCGCAAAAGGCGGTTCAGGTATTGTTATTATAAGATATCGTATGTCATCAATATCATCATCGTCATCTTCAGCATCCATTGAACTAATACGAGGTGCACCAAATGATTCAAATACCGACTACAAGATCGGGAATTATGAAGGTGAATTTAAGATTATGTCTTCCACATCAAATGTAGATATTAGCAGACTCCATATCAATTCCAGTGGAAATGTAGGAATTGGTACAAGCGCTCCTATTGCTAATTTACATATTACCGATGCTAGCATCAATAATACAAAACTTACGATACAAAATACTTTTTTAAGTAATGGTTCAAATTCTAAATTGCCAAATCAAATAAATGTAGTTGGTGCTATATCGACAAACATAGGTGCCTTTGATAGATGTATTATATTTCCTTATTCATTAGATAATACAGGCATCGGACAAACATTATATACAATAACAACAACAGAAAATCTTCTTTGTGATATATTAATTGTTGGCGGTGGCGGCGGTGGTTCAGCAGGACACGGTGGAGGTGGAGGAGCAGGGCAATTAGTTCTTATGTATCAAGCAACTTTAAATAGTGGAACTTATACGATTAAAGTAGGTAAAGGTGGAAACAAGACTGTCGCTTCAAGTTCTACTTATACAGTTGTAACACACGCTACTAAAGGAGCTGATAGTAGTTTTGAAACGGTAGTTGCGGAAGGAGGCGGTGCAAATGGTGCAAATATCAGTGATAAAAATGGTGGAAGTGGTGCTGGAGGTGATGCTTATGGTGGTGATGGAGGAACAAGTGGAGCAGGAAATAAAAATACTACTGTAGATACATTTCCAGGGGCTACAGTATATAGCAGAGGTAATAATGGAGGTAATAATATAGATAGTGGGACCGGAGGAGGAGGAGGCGGTGCTGGTCAAATAGGGATAAATGGTACAAACTCATCACCTTATGGAAAAGGAGGTAACGGGCTTTCAGGAATTAGTGAAATAAATTATGATTTTAAAAGCAGTTTTGGAACAACCGTGGGAAAAATCGAAGGAGATGGTTTAGTATGGTTTGCTGGCGGTGGAGGCGGAGGTGGTGATTTCAATACATCAGGTGGATTAGGTGGAGGCGGAGGAGGAAAAACAGGATACACAAATGCGGGTAATAACGGCGACGATGGTACAGGTAGTGGTGGAGGTGGTGGGTCGGGTTATAGCGGTAATGGAGGTAATGGCGGATCTGGTATTGTAATCATTAAATATAGAAAAGCAATTTTACCATCATCTTCATCAATAATAGAACTAATACAAGGAACTTCAAGTGATGAGAATACCGATTACAAACTAGGAAATTATAGTGGCGACTTTAAAATTATGACTTCAACTTCAAACATTGATATTAACAGTCTGCTTATTTCGGCGAATGGCGAGATGACGTTGAGTAGCAATCTACTTATACAAAGTAGAATAGGCATAGGTACTACTAGTCCCTCTTCAAAATTAGAAGTATATGGTGGTGATATCCGGTTGAATACAACTTGGGTTGCAGGTGCCGCGATGAATGTTTTGGGAATTAATACAGACAGGCGTCTTGAGTTCTCGTTTAATAACGGCACGTCATTATACGATACAAACAAAATAAGATTTCTCACAGGCACTTCGCTTCTAGAGCGAATGGTAATTGATACAAGTGGGAATGTGGGGATCGGTGGAAATACAACAGTTGGAGGAAGTTCTACCATAAGTGGAAGTGCGACGATAGCTGGAAACATGAATGTAGCGGGGACTATTTTATTTAATATGAATTGGACGGGTGGTGTTACTGCGAATCTAATGGCATATAATGCGGACAAGCGTCTTGAGTTCTCCTATAATGATGGGACGGCATTGTATGACAATAATAAATTAAGGTTTTTCACAGGACCTGGAGTGCAACCTTTCCCACGAATGATAATTGACACAAGCGGGAATGTAGGTATTGGAACAACTACAAATTTAACAAATCGGTTGAATGTAAATGGTACAGCGAGCGCCACGTTATTTTCTGGATCATTTTCTGGAACAGGAAATAGTCTAACAAACATCCCTATATCAGGTATTACGGATCTACAGACTACATTAAATAACACTTGTAATTACATATTAACCACAAGTAATGTATTAGCACAGCGAATAAATAAATACTCTGTATGGGAACCAACGACTTCAAACATATATTATTATTCATCTGGCAATGTAGGTATTGGAACAACCGCCCCTGTAAATAAACTACATATTAGCGATACAGTCTCGCCAAATACAAAAATGACGATACAAAATAATAATTTGCTTTATGTGCCTTCTACAACACTTCCTAATGTAATAAATGTTGCGGGGACAATATCGTCAAATATAGGAACAACCGAAAGATATATTATGTTTCCTTATTCTGGTACGGGAACATCTACGAGTTATACTTTTACTATTACCGAAAATATCATATGTGATATATTAGTTGTTGGTGGCGGAGGAGGTGGTGGAAGTTTTGGAGGTGGTGGTGGTGGTGGTGATGTAATATATTCAAGTAATGTTTTATTTGCGTCAGGAACTTATACTGCTATAACAGGCGCTGGTGGAATTGGTAATACAGTAAACGCAGGATCAGGATATAATGGTTATACTTCCTCTATAATTGGTGGAACCGTTTCTTTTAGTGCTGCGGGCGGTGGAGGAGGAGGTGGATGGTATACACAACCTCCAGCATCTCCATTAATATCCGGATTTTCTAGTGGTGGAGGCGGAGGATGTGCTGGCGGAGCAAATACACGACCTGATACTAATTTATTTAGTGGTATAGGAGGATTCGCTGATGGTGTAAATTGTAATGGAGGAGGTGGTGGTAGTTCTGGAAATGGATATAACGCATCTTCTACAAAAGCAGGAAATGGTGGAGTAGGCAATAGTGTTTCTATAACAGGTTCAGTTATTAATTATGGTGGTGGTGGTGGTGGTAGTTCACGAATAAATGATTCCACTACAAAAGGGATTGGTGTAGATGGTGGAGGAGATGGTGGGTGGGGGCGTATTATTAGTGGTTATGGACAACCACCAATTGCGGGTAGTCCAAATACAGGTGGTGGCGGAGGAGGTGGTGGTGTAGATGATGGTGCTGTTGGTGGTTCAGGTATAGTAATTATAAGATATCGTGGCATGATGTCTTCTTATGCCAGTCCTATATCATCAGCATCCATAGAACTCACAAGAGGTCTTCCTGGTGATGAGAACATCGACTACAAAATCGGGAATTATAATGGTGATTTTAAGATCATGTCTTCCACATCAAATGTAGATATTAACAGATTACTTCTAACCTCCAACGGCGATATCACAGTATCGGGTAGTATAGAAGCACCAAAGTATCTTTTGGGTGGTCGTAATATACTAGATGACACTAGCAACTACGTATTATCCACCAACAATATCATATCCGAGCGAATTTTTCATATGAATAATGATATTGTCGCGATGAATACAAATACCGCAACGAACATCATA
>Ga0209191_1000520_pt1 | contig 29462 bp, 60 predicted proteins | sample S_130626_EF_Meta_FD_187320 | JGI IMG/M metagenome (GOLD analysis project Ga0209191, IMG submission 187320) | Freshwater microbial communities from Lake Simoncouche, Canada to study carbon cycling - S_130626_EF_MetaG (SPAdes) (version 2) | ecosystem: Environmental > Aquatic > Freshwater > Lake ...
GCCACAGCCCGCCATGCCCACCTGGCCTTGGTATATTGAGCTGGATTGGTAGTAAAGCCCGGATATCGAGTCTTGGCCCAAATGACAAAGTTCAAACGTTCAATTTCGTTCTTCATCACATGGTCCAGTAGAGTTCGCTAGAGGGATCACATGCACGTGGTGTGTCATGTGGGATTTGGATCTGCGCACCCGACATCAAGTTGGTCACAGTCTTCATTGTGGGCACACACTCAAAGCGGTAGCCATCCTTGGGCAAGTAGAGCCAATACAGACCGTTGATCTCCCGCTTCATGCCCTCTGCAGTACGGTCTGTCCATACTGTAGTAGAGATCAAACGCTCACCTCGCTTGGTGCGCCGGTCTGCTTTCCAAATATACATGGTGTAGTCTTGTCGCATTTTTCGCTCCTTTGTGTGTCTATGTCGCTATTATAGCAGAAACAGATAACCCAGTCAACCGTAGGGTTATAAGTACTGATCGTTCAATTCGGGCTTGATCAACTTGACCAGCTCACGCTCGTAAGCATAAGCTTCAGCACGACCACGCACAATGGCAATGATCTCGTGTGTCCAGTTCATATCAAGCCCGCCGCTCTTCAAGTAGATGTACAAGGCCCACAAGCGGTTCTCGTTACGAGCGCGGCTCTTATGCTTGCGCCATCTCTCAAGTACTACCTTGTCTGCGTTTGGCAAAGCCTTACGTGTCAAGCCAATGTAGCTGTCACCACGCTCTGATGTCATAGCGTAGATGATGTAGTTGCAATCTTTACGTGGTGTTCTGCGTGTCTTCATGTGTTAATTATACTAGGTTCTAGCCAAACTGTCAACCGCGGCCCGCACTCGCTGTGTGGCAGTTACGCCACACGGCTTTATTATGAGTTGTTTATTGCATATAATGCATTATCTAAATATTCTGAGATAATCTGCTTTTTATATGTGTTAATAATAGTTTCTTGCAGAGTTTCACAAGCACATAATAAATTAGTATCCGAATCATCTTCTTCTAATACATAATTAATAACTTGTAGCATAGTACGACCTGTGCGTACAGCTTCTGCAAATATAATAGCTTCGCAGTTATTAACGTCATTATTAACAGCGTAAAAGCTATTATCCGAAGTTTTAGTTACTTGTAACATATATTTCCTTTTTAGTTAATAATTAAACAAATTCTATATTATCTGTACGCAGTTGCTTTTTAGCACAAGCTACAGTATATTCTAAATCTTTTTGTAGCGTCTCATATATAATATCTCCGCTAACATATTCGCATTTTTTTTGCGTAGGGAATATGTAAACAATATCCCCATTATCTTTTATTTTAGTATGCACATTAAATGCTACAACAAGTTTATATAATTGACGTTGTTTATTATAAACTAGTTTTGCTTTTGCAATAGTGTTTTTTGCAGTATTAAAATTAAACATATAGGCTCCTTTTTTGTTTATAGCGTATTATAGCGCAATCTGCCCAAAACGTCAAGTCAAAAAAAAGACCCTACTGTCTAAAGGGTCTCTCTCTGCCGGTTGACGAGCAGGTCAAAACGTGTTATAATAATGACATGTTCGAACAAAGTGGGGATGGACGGCGAGGCTGGGCGTTTGATCTGTTGTGGATAAGCTGTGGATAACTATTTGGCCTGTGGATAACTTTAAAAATGCAGACTTATCCACAGGTTATCCACATAGAATTCTGTGGCGCTACTACAACGGATTAGAAAAACCCGGTTGACAAACGGGTTTTTGGCTGGCGGGTCCCGGCCTAAATTCTGCGATTACTCGTCGGTCTCCCCGCCCCAATCTATATAGTATACTACCGTCGGCAATGGTTCTAGTATATAATCAACCGCCGCCTCAATGCTGGTAAACGAGTCTATATCACAACGGCTAACTGTTGATTTGAAACATACATAACAGTCACTGTCTAGGTCACGACTTATATGTACACGATGTGTCTTAAACTGTATATAACCTAATGAACGTATATTAGAATCTAATTGCATATGACTTCTCCGGTCAGTATACTGTATATAGCAGTTAGGCACAGTCACTACCGTACTAGTACAGTGATGCACAGTGTATATAGAGTCAAGTACTAGTAGTGTATATACTATAAGAGTGTGCAACTAGATTGTGAAAAAGTGCAATCTAGATTACAGCACCATGCGCAGCAGTGTCTACAAGCAAGAGCCAGATTAGAAAAGGTGTGAAATTGTGTGGAAAAGTGCAATAAAGTGTGACGGATTCGTGATAAAGAGTCAATAGAGTGAATGGCCACCATGCGTATAAGGGTCTACAACGGTGAGGCTCGATGGCGAGAGAGGCATTGCTCAAATGGTTTTTCACCAATCATTCACAGTCATTCTCAATCATTCACAGTCATTCTCAATCATTCACAGTCATTCTCAATCATTCACAGTCATTCTCAATCATTCAAATAATTCTCAATAGTTCTATCCTCCCCTCTCTACAGTATATACAGTCAACTCACAGTAGATCTACCATTTTGGCTCGAGCGAGTCTAAATTCTTAGAGAACCTAATAGAAACAGCACAAAACCGCGGCTTGCGCTTCGCGCACGAAAGAATTCATTTGGAACTCTTGATCCTGCCAATTCTGTGCAGCGGGGCCTGTGTGTATATACGTGCATATAGCCAATATGCTTGTATCAGCGCAGCGGGGCCTGTTATACTATATGCTATATATGTGTATGCTTACTGTATATAGAGTCTAGCTACCTTTGTGATCCATAGCAGTTCTCTGTATACGTGTAAATATCATACTATGCGTATATGTGTTACTGTCAGTAGTCTTAGTCCCATTATCGATGAAATATATCTTTACTGTCAACAGTATGGAATAGTCATGTGGCCCGGCTCCTATATACACTTAGATGAAAATTATTGGACCTGGCGAATTGAATCGGAACCTAATGCACATTTGACTTGGCTTTTATTGCAGTATCCCAATCACCTATGTGTTTATTAGCAGCGGGGCCTGTACAGTTAAATAGATCATGCGTGACATCATCAACGAGATCTTCTTACTAATCCTGCTATTCTTACTGAGTCTGGTCAGCTCGGCGTTACTGTTAGGCCTGCTACTGGTATTCGTTCGCTCGTGAAAAAGCCCCGGTTAAGGGGCTTGTTCTTAGGCTGCTAGTGCTTAGACTAGACCCATTGCCATAGCTTTGTAACCAGCGGCTACGATCTTACGGCTTGGCTTGCCAATAACATACTCAGTAACGTTCACGCCATTACCCGCAGTACGACGGTTTGCATAGACTGCATAACCTGCTTGACGGATGCGGCTAACTTCAGCTGATACGTTCTTGATGCCAAAACGCTTGGCAGCTTGTGCTGGAGTTACAGCTTCGCCCTTGTACATGGCTGTGAAAAGTTTGAAAGTCTTGGTTTCTGTGTTAAACATTGTGTTTTTCCTTTGTTATATCTGCTGTGATATTCTCTTGTATATCTTGCGCAGTGTAGTTATTATATGCTCACTAGGGGTAGATTACAAGCGGTTTGGTAACTCTGCTGCCACACGATCAACCGTTTCCTTGCTGATACGATAGGTACCCTTGTGAGTCTGACCCACTGACTGCATGGCTGCATCTAGGCTGGGACCTTGACCCAGGAAAGTCTGGGTGTCCCTGCGCCAAATGTATACCTGACCCGCTTCTACACGGGCCTCTACGGCTATTTCTTCCTCAGTGTCTTCTTCTTTGAGGTCATTCAGCTGTTTGAATGCCCGTTCCATTTCTCCGGGGTTGTTCATGTAGTTGCTGATTATGCGTATGACTGCATTGTGAATGCCCCACTTATAGCCCAGCCAAAACACAGCCACATGTGTGAACAGTAAAAATAATAGATCTTCAAGCATGGTGTTCCTTGGCAATTAATTTGAATAGGCCTGTCTTGTGTTTAGGCTCCCAAAAGCGGCCCGCTTCCCCGCAGTTGACGTCCTTGTCCTTACTTAGGTATTGATATCTAGCCGATGAGCACAGCTCATATTCCGGGGGTTTAACCCGGTGTCCCGTGACCCAGTTCTTTTCAACTAGCTCGGTCTGGTAGCTGAGACGGCAACGTAGGCTATGTCTGGGGTTGGTCATCAGCAGTCGGTCCGACCAGGTTTGGAAACTGTGACGGCAATCCTTGCACAGTAGATCATTTGACTGCATTATTCTGCTCCCGTGTTAGTTCTGCTACAAACAAGAACTTGTCATAGGCCTTGCGTACTGTAGGATTAGTCAATAACTTATCAGCTTCCTCCTGCATGGCCTTGACCCCCGCTTCTGCACAGTCATGTACACTGAGTCCGTTAAGTGTGCATAGTTCGTCACCAAACTCTTTGGCCAGCTTGGCCCAGGCCTTGCGTTGACCCTCAGTTATGGGTGTGCTTTTTGGGCGTAGCTCACTGGCCTTGGATATGGCCTTACAGATAGCATCCTCAGCTACCCTACCCGCGGCTATCATGGCAGCATAGTTAGGGTCGATGTTGAAGCGTCTGCTGACGCCCCCTGGGTAGCTCATGACTAGGTGGGTACCCCGGGTAAAGCTGTCCAGAAAGTCGTTGTCATATTCAGCCACGGGCACGTACTTACGACCCACCCGTTCGTAATAGATTTTCTTCATTCTTCAACTCCTTCTGCAGGTTGATTGGGTATGTTGTCGGTATCGCCATCCTCGGCAACTACAAACCCCAAGTCCAACATGGTTTTCTGTTCGTCCCAGACACAATGAGGACGAAATACAAACAGCCGTAAAGTAAGATTATCTCGGCTGTAGTAGATCCTATACCGTACTTGCTCTATACCCAAAGTTTCAGCCAGTTCCTGCAAGGTGAATGCTTCAGGCCAGTCCTCGGTCACACTGGTTCGGGTCTTTTCAAAGTAAAAATCCTGCATACGCTGTATGGCACGAGGATTGCCCCAAAATGCATTTTGCTCACACCATGCCATTGTACGGTCCAGCATTTCTGTTGTGATCTCGTTCTTCATTCTTCAACTCCGAAATGTTTCCTAATTGCCATAGCATCAATCTCTCTTAGTTGATTGCAACATTCCTGCACAATCAACTCGGCGAACTTTTCTACAAATAATTTGTCTCCCGACTCACCTGTAGGAAGAGCCATTATAGCACTGTATTTTGCAGCCTCATCAGCAAGTAGCTTAATTCGTTCGTTCATTGCAGGTTCCGATCAGCGCCATCAGGCCCAGAACCCAGGGCTCGAATTAACTGTTCAGCAGCCTCAGGGTCGTCCGTCATTAAGTCTTCAATGTAGTCCACATCCACTGCTGTACTGCGAGCTTGGATCTCTTCAGGAGTTAAGTTGGCAAACATGTCTATAACTTCCTTTTGAAAGGCATCCAGTTCTTCTTGGGTACCGTCAAAGGAGTCAAACGCACCCGGGGCAAATTCGATAGTGATTTTCTTTTGGTTAGTCATGTTGATTGCGTTGATTTATTTCGGGTTCTTAGTTTACGGCATTCTTCCTTGACTTCCTTGGGAAAGTCCGGGTGGAACTCAGCTATGCTACAGTCATAGTAGCGACCCTCTGGGGGCGCAGGTATAACGGATAGCACAGCCAATAGTACAATAGTGTATACAATAATAGTTATTATAACGGGCTTCATTGAATCACCCTATCTTCTGCATACTGTCTATCTGAGTATAATTTATGGCCTCTAGCACGTACCAAATCAACTATGGACTGGGGTGAGTCCTTAAACATGTCTTGGATGTCTTTGAGGCTCACATCGGCTTCTACCTGTACTGTATAGATCTCATAGTTGCGCTGGGGGTTGGACCGAGCCCTGAGTATCAGTATATCCAGTCCAGGTATACGTACAGTGGGCTGAGTTCCCTTGAGCGTACTCCACATGAGATCCTTTTCGTAGTCAGTTAGATTGCAGGAGTATTCCAATCCCAAGCAATCCCAAACCAACAATAGTGTGTGTGGTTGTGTGCGCTTTTTGGACATGATCAGTATTGATGTTTGATTCTATCAACAAAAGAGTTATCTTCCAGTGCAACAGTCAAGATCTGTTCAACGTAGGCGTTAAAGGTCATGTCTGCGGCATGTGCCTGTTTGAACAAGGTCATAAGTTCAGCTTCAGGCAGGTCAATAGGTACACTTACACGGGTATCGTAGTCTTCACCTGCTACTACAGCCAGTGCCTTTTGAATCCAATCGTCATCTACATCCAAATCCGTATAGTTGACACCTTCCCAAGCTTCTTCCATGTCACTGTTACGATGCTCGGCTTCAGCAGTGTGTGCTTTAACATAGTCGGGGTTGATCATGCGATATGCACGATTGTGGCCATAATCGTGGATCTGAACTTCATACACTACCTGTGTACGTTGATCAAAAGTCACTGAGAGACTATGCCCGTCCTGATCGCCATTCCAACTGTCCAAGCAGTAGGCATCGGACCCGTAACAGCCCCAACCATAGCTACTACCTTCGGTGATGCGATAGTCAACTACTTCCATCCATTCTTTAAGAGTAATCATAATTCAATTGCCTTTCTAAATAAAATTTCCTGACGTGCAAATGCGTCAAGTTCCCAGGGTTGATCCAGGTAGTGTGTACGTTTATTATAACGCTTGCCCATCCAGATCCTTGCTTGATTTGGCAAGAACTTCATTTGTCCTTTAGCCAATTGTCTAACGTGAACTAATTCGTGTGCCAAAGTTACACCCAAGTCTAACAGACTTGCTTTGGTAACACGTTTTGGCTTCTTAATCAATACTAGATAACAGTCCGCAATCCTAATGTCAAGAGTTGCGCCATGCATACCCTCTTCAATTTCGTCTGTGATCTTAACCAATACAGCACGACGGCTGCGGCTCAAGCCTAACTGCTCAATCATAGAAGGCATAAGACTTTCAATAAACTTATGTGTATGTTTATTAGTTGACTCAACTAGATATTCCATAGCATGCCTTTGTTGTCTGTATGTGTTAATTATACAGTCAAGGCAGCGGTCTGTCAATGGTTCCTAGGATATAATCTGCAAATTTGAGCTCAAAAATCATACACCATTTTGGATCTATGATGCTCAAACTGGCATGTGGATCTTTTGAGTGTCCTCGATAGAGTGTCCAATCTCTATATTCTCTGCCCAGATTAGTCTTGCACCAAAGTTCTATGTGATCTATGTTGTGTCTTGGAATCTTGTAGCTCTTGTAGAATCGAGCCATATAGTCTTTAACCAGCTTCTCTATGTTGACAGCTTCTTCCATTTTACCAACCAATATGTATAGTCTTGTTCTTTGAGTTGGGCAGTAATTGCATATTCATAGTGATAGTTCATTGGGTCAGAATGTCTATGCCAAATAGGTTTGTCTATAGACCGTTCCATAATCCATTTGCCTTGTTCAGATTCTTGCCATTCCATTAATGGTGTAGCGGCATATAGATCTGGATCTTCTACATCGCCCATTCGAAAACGATGTACAACGATATTATGGATTTGGTGTACCTTATCATCAATGATCTTATATTGCTTATCCATCACATGGCCAAATCAAATATAATGGGCTCGGGTTCTTTAACCACGGGCTTAGGAGGCAATGGTTGTGCAGTAATCAATCCGTTGGCTAATTGACTACGCTCTTGTATATTCTTTTGTCCAAGTACCACAATACCATAATGCTTGTTATCCTTCTCAACTAGCATGACCACACATCGTCCAGCTGGATTGGTATAGCCTGTTTTGCTGATCAGTATGTTGTCAAACTTAAAGATACTGGGATTAGTATTGTTTAGTTTAATATGAATAAACTTCTTGCCTTTTGGTACAAGAATGTCAGCAGTCTTCTCATCTGCATAGTTTCGTAGTGTTTGATTGTCTTTGACTGCACCCAGAAAACTGAGCAACTCGTTGGCTGTGCTTACATTATTCTTACTTAGGCCAGTTGGCTCTTCAATACTAGTGTGTATTAGGCCACGCCCTCGAATGTAAGCATTGGCATCCTTAATAAACTCATCAAAGCCACCTGGATAGGTATTAGCTAGTGTTTCGGCAGCACGATTGTCACTACTGACCATCATGGCTTTCATTAGATCATGACGGGATACCAACATGCCATTAGGAAAGTGCCCTCCACTCCGGCCTTTGACTTTGACCTTTTCGTCAAGGTCTACACCACTGCGTAGGACAGTTATGGCTGTGAACAGTTTAGTAATACTGGCAATGGGTCGGACTTCGTATGTATTATATGATACCTGGAACTCGTGTTGTTCGTAATCATATAGGGCATACGCACCGCCTGCATAGCTAAGGCCAGATGTTGCTAGTGTTAGAGCTAGTAGTAATCGTTTCATGGTGCTATCTCTCTAAGCTCGGCCGCTAACTCGTCCTCTACAAACTTACTTAGGAAGTCAAAGTTATCTTCAGCACGTTTAATAGCTTCATAGGCTTTTTTCAATGCAGGATTGTTTTCTATCAAAAATTTTCTATTCAAATCCAACTGTCGTTGGGTACGTGCCCACTGTAGCAAATCCTGTGCTTCGGGACTTAGATCAACAGTAGTGTATGATCCGTCCATCTGTTTCCAAGCAACACCGTCATATACTTCTATGTTAGATGAGCTAGTATTATAGCGCATCATGCCCGCACTCTGTGAGCCCGGACTGATATAAGGATTCATAGGAGATCCATTGGATACTACTAGGAAAGGACTACTGCTGGTAATGCCCTTGATCATTGTGTATCCTTAAATTGCTTTTCTGCAATTATAGTTTCAAATGTTTCCCACAGTCGTTTAAACTTGTATTCATATACACAGGCCAAACTGGTCATGTCCGCTACATTAGCACCCTGTGCTTCCATCATAGGAATGTCGTCTGTAATTTTCCAACAGTCCATAATCTGTTGTTCTAAATCAAATCTATCAGTCATTTACGTAATCCTTTAATATCTTTGTACTTGACACGAATAATAGTGTGCCATTCTTTATCAATCTTCATAGGCAAGTCTAAATGGATACTAACCATAGGACCTTCCGTTTCATTCACCATGTTGTCTGTGTAGGCAGTGCCCACATAAGGTATGCCCTTGTATGTGCCTTCAATTCTGTCCCCAAACTTATATCGGGGCTTAGGTCGATTGGCCTCAAAGTATTCAGCAAGGCTTGCCATTTAGATAACCTTGCCCAATCCCAACCAAATCAGTTGTTCAAGTTCTGTTTGATAGTCCTTGCCCACTCTACGTTTTTCATAGATGGCCTGCAGAATATCCTTGCCATCACCAAACTCACCATTACCACCAACACGTGACTCTAACTCTTCGATCAAGTCATCTGTGTCAAAGTCACTCAAATTGACATCTACTTCAACTTCTGTGTAAATTGTTTTATACATACGTACTCCATGTATTATTGTCATTGTCCCAATGTCGGGAATCATATATATGGAAATTAATTCCATACCCTAACAGGCCTATGCTGATCTCAAAACCAGCATGATCAGTTCGATGTGTACAACGAACATTAACGTCAAACAATAATGGACTATAATAGCTATGCTCTAGTTCCCAAAACTTATTGCCAAACACACGGCCAGATATACAGCCAAGATTACGAAAGTAATCCCAACGATCAAATGGATTCTTTAGTTCTATTCTAATGTTTAGTATATTCATTATTCACTCCAGCGGAGTATAAACCAATCACGTTGTGCTTCCGTTTTAAAACTCCACAACAGGTCGGTCATACGTGTGCCAACGCCTTGTTCAGTTAGGCGCCACTCGTCCATCTCGTGTAGCTTGTCTTCTGTCATTTCTTCTTTGTCTAGTACAACACCCGGAAGTCTAAACATGCCCACCTGACAAGTTTCCATTTTCATAGAGCTCGAATCCTGGCAATAACTTCATTAGCATCGTTGAACTGTTTATGTTCTAACAAGGTTTCGATAACCTGTTCCAATTCTTCTTGCAGGTGTCGTAGATATGGACGCAATCTATCTGTAGCATAAGGTTGTGTCCAACGAATTGTATATAGATGTCTAGGCGTCATAGATACTCCGAATACTTTAATAAAAACATAGTATACTTGGTTTCGCTGAAGAAGTCAAGGTGTATTTGCTCAATGCGCATACCTGCCCATGCACTCCATTCACTATGAGTTCGGCTAGTGAACCCTAATACTTTCCGCATCTTGCTACGAACCAGTAACACACTATGCGGATGTGTTCGGGCAATATCGTTGTAGATTTTAAGCCAGGCATCCTGAGATAACTTAACAGTTCTCACGAACTCCACCGTAATGTAAACCACATAGCATCTTTCTCGTCGCCAAAATAATAAACAATACTAGAATCATTAACCCAACCGCCAGACACTGGCTTTAGTCTTGTTGTATTACTGGCCTTGTTAGTGATATAACTTGAACAATATTCTTTAGCCCAAGCTAAGGCCTTCCAATCAGGATCATAAGGTAATGTAACTGTCATGAGCTCCACCTCATTAAGAATAGGGTAATATGCTTGTCTTCTTTGAATATCCACATGTCAAACGCTAGTCGTTTGGCTGTAGGTATGTTAGTCCAAATCCAGTTCTGTATCTCGTCCATGTCGCTGTCACGTAGCCCACGCTCGAAGCCTCTTGGCCCAACTTCGGCATAGGCTTTGAGTTTGCGTCCTGGTAGTGATTGCCAACGAATAGTAGGAGATTTGTTTAACATGCCCATAAATGCCTGTGCAGACATTGCTCGTTTGCTTGCAAATCCTGTCATGACCACCTCAGCACAAACCAGTCACGATCCTTTTGATCACGGAACCAAAACTTGGCATTATTAACATACCAACGTTGATCAGCAGTCCACACACCATCTTTGGCAGTAGGACCAAACGTTGCAACCATCCACTCCAGCATGTCAGACCACTGGCCTTCTGCGTTCATAGGAGCAATAGTTAAATACTTGTGTCCAAACACTCGACCAGTGCTATATTCCAAATAGAAATCAAATACATATCCCATGCTCATAAGAAGACTTTTATCAATATCATCAGCTAACTGTTTACTCGCTCTATCAAGTATATCTTGTTCTATGCTATTCATTTACGTGCTAACTCCAGCAACATTTGATAGTTGCGATAGGCTTTTTCCACTGCGGGGTTAGAATCTCGTACTCGTTTATCTTCATGCAACTGTGTCCATATCTTCTTACCCTGCTCAGCAAGATCACTGAGACGTTGCATGTGTTCCTGTTCTGCCACTAAACTTGCCAAGTTGTCTCGAGTCAAGTGTATAGCTTTCATGGGCACTATCTCAGTTTCCATTTTGTAATTGTCACTATCGTAAAAATCACGATGGTAAGAAGGTGCCTGTCTCATATACTGATTGTATTCGCGGCTGTCTTCAACACGGCATTCAAACTTGGAAATAAAATATTCCAAGTCTCCAGCATCGTCTCGATGTTTGACATGGTTATAGTTCATGATAGATATTTTAATGCAAATAGTGTTGAATACTTTTCTTCGTAAAATGTAAAGTTAGTAAAGCCCTTGACATCACCAATCATCGGATCCCAACGACTTTGATTATATGCAAAATCAAAATGCACACCCTGCACCAACCCGCTGGTTTTAAGTTCTTTGACTATGTCCAGTACATCGGACACGCCTCGATTTTCAATGGTAATAGTTACAGCCATCTCAATTTAAACCAATTAGCCTCTTTATCTGTACGCAAATAGATCTTAGTGTCATAAAACTCAGTGTGCCAACACCAATGTGTGTTAACATCAAACTCATCCGATAACATCTGCAGGTAGTGTTCACGCTCACAGCTCATACCCCAAGTCAGTATGCACCAATCTCGAACTTGATGGAACTGGCTAACTTTTTGACTCTTATTAAATTTGTTATGGATAACAGGAAATGGAGTAGTCCTAACGTCAACTACATAGCCAAATATGCGTGACCCAGTGTAGCGTTTGTCTGTTTTCTTAACAGTGATCTTCATTCGTAGTATCCAACATCAACAGCAATGATATAACGATAGTCATCGGAAGAGTTAACTCCGGGTCTGTGCCAAGTCTCACTAGGGTAGATATTCCATGTATGTTTGTTTGGACCCATAAAGAACTTACCGTCCCCATTGGGCCCGTTAGGTGCTAGCTCAGTACCAGACTCCTTATGTGGATCTGGAACAAGCAAATACAGTATGCCACTTAGCCCCTTCATTCCATGCTTGTCATGATGATGCCATAGCTTGTTTCTATCTGGCTGGCTTTGCTGATTAGTCATAAAACTCCAAGCCTGCATGTTAGCTACCCGATGTTCTGCGCCCAAATACAAAAACGCACTCGTCAAAAAGGTCATGCGGTATTTTAGCCACACCGCTTCGGGCCTTGCAAAGATATTCTCTTTGGTTTGGTATGGCGGACTGTTGGTAAAGTAATTGCCAGAATCAATAATGCCTTTGATAATGTGGCAAGCATCTTCCTCGTCATTGTCTGTAATTAGACTTGAGTAATCGTAAGATTGAACTATCATAGTATCCTTTAATATAGTACTGGCTCAACAGGTTCTGGTTCTTTTAAAGCCATCCATGTTTCTTCCTTGGGCGTATAAATTAAGTCATTGTATTCTAATACAGCCCTGCGTTCATCTGCTGAGAGCTTGAGCCAGTGCTTGACTGCTTCATAACTACCATAGGCTTCCGTCGGACAGTATTCGTTAATCCATCCAGCTAATGACTTAAATGCATTAACGGTATTATTAGGATGACTGCTTCCAATAGCATTATAAAAGTCATTGGCTAACACCGAAGTAAAACAACTACCCGGACCAAATCCGTAAACAAGATAGTTGTACATAGGATCAACAAATTCTTTTGGAACATCCCAACGAGAGAATGTCTGCATGACCCGATTTCTGCTGTGGACTGTCACAGTCATTTTTCAACTCCATATTCTGCTTGCAGGTCATCCAAGGCCTTGCGAATCTTTTCAGCAACAGGGCGATATTGATGAGGGTGTATATAACCATAACTCCATTCCATACCCGCCCATACTCTGCTACCGTGCAAGAGTTTGTCAACGTCTGCTAGGATTTGAAAGCGGGGATCTGCCCACATCTTAATTACATTATCAGGAACTATTGGTGTGTTCATTCTTCAACTCCGAAAAGTTTCTTAATCCTTATTGCGGCAATGCGAACACTGCGAGTATCAAGTTCGCCATTATCTTCATCTTCCAAAATGTCAAGGCATTCTTCTACAATCAACTCGGCGGTACGAAACTGAATCTCTTTGATTTTATTGTAACCTAACGCTACCCAAGTTTCGGGTACTAATTCGTCAAGCACTTGGCTGGCAAGTTCTTTAATTCGTTCGTTCATGCTGGCTCCAATTCTTTAACGTGTTTGCAAGTGCCACGATATGTATAGCCCGGGCAGGTGCAGGTGTTTTCATCTAAATTAACAATATACTTAGCACCCTTACTACCTTCAACTTCTTTTGTATTGCTAGGTGTAAACACATTCATTGACAGAGCAAACGGATCGTTACTGACCTTTTCAAACTTGCGGCCTCGCTTGTCAATCTTCATAGGTGTCTTAAACCAAAATGGATCTGCAGTACCGTAACGGATGTAGGCAACAGCCTTGTCCCCGTCAAACAGATATGTATGGTTGATAGTGGTAGCACCATCTGCCCAAACTGTGATCTCTTTAAATGCTTGTTCCATTACCATTTCTCCCCACGTGCGGCACGTATCAGTGCTTCGTTTTCAAAGTTAGGAAGTTGTTGCCATTTCTCCCCACGACATATCTGAGGATCATATGCCCTAGTACCCGGACACAGGGGACGATAAGACAGTATAGAGTTGCTAGAAGCACAGCCCGAAAGTATCAACACAATGGCTAGATATTTCATTTTGGATCTTTCTAAAGGATTAGTATATGCCTATATTATATGATAACAACGGCAATTCGTCAACGGGTTTGGCTAACAAATATGTTGCTATTTGTCTACAGAACATATATAATAGCACATGCAGATATTGATTAGAAAGGAGAACTAATATGACGCAGAAGATTACAGCCACTCTCACCAAAGAAGAATTCAAAGAGCTATTTGGATTTGATGAGCCTAGCGGACTTTATAACAACGACAAGTTTCGATTGGTGATTAACAAGTTTGGCAGATGCTATTGGTTATTGGCAATTGATAACCTACAGGGACCACGCTTCTCTGGTAACAATGTCTACTATCAAGGCAACAATAGTAGACTGATTAGAACCATCTATCCAAAAGCCAAACGAATAATTGATGTAGGAGCCAATGTGGGTAACAACACTATTGCCTACAGTGAATGGGCACAGTATGTCGAATCATTTGAACCTACACCTACAACACTAACCCTACTCAAAGCCAATATTGCAATTGCCAAGCAGTCTACACTAAGTGGCACCTACTGGACAGGCACAGATGAAACGGGTGCGGTCGATCGTAGGCCATTTGCAGATGCCGGATGGTACTACTGGAAAGGTATTGCCCAATCAATGAATAGCACAGGGCAGATAACTGTACATGAAGTAGCAGTTACTAATAAGAATACAGGCACTATACAGATACAAGATCATATTGAGCACGGCGGGCATAACTTTACAGTCTATGATCCAAAGCAGATCAAACGTCCACAAGACATTGTCGATGTACCCTGCCGCACTATAGACAGCTACAACTTTGAAGATGTGGATGCTATTAAGATTGATGTAGAAGGATCGGAACTTTGGGTAATTGAAGGAGCAAAAGATACAATCGATCGTTGCCGTCCTAGTGTACAAGTAGAGATTGTGCCAAAGCAGTGTGCCAATTACGGATACCAACCGCAGGCACTGTATGACTTCTTTGCCCAAAGAGATTATGTATGTGTGTCTGCTGTTAGAAAGCCAGCGAACCCTGCTCAAAGAGGATTATTCTTTGGCAAAAGCATTGGCATGCAACATCAACAGATAGCCAAATATATGGATCGTTTGTTTGTGCCACGTGAAGTGCATGAGGCCACAGACTACGGAGCAATGCAACAAGAAGACAACCAATTTGACAATTTATTTGACTTTGGTACTTGACACGTATTGCATTTGATACTATAATTAAACTTAAATTAACACACAGAAAGGTCCGTAAAATGGAACGTAAATATCCGGTAGAGCTCGAAGAAAAATTTGGTAACAATTTGTCCGACATTTTTGGTACTGAAGAAGAACAGGCCAAAAAAGCAGACTTGCACAGTATTGCAAGCAACACCGCTAAAATTAAAGAATTAGTTGCAATGCTACCTAACGATGGTGTACTTGATGTATATCAAAAGTTTGGTAAGAATGCCCGCCCAACTTTCCTTGAAGTAGCAGTAGAAGTACTAAACATACTTGCCGAATCTAACATCTTTAAAACATATAAACTTCCTAAAATTACTGCAATGCTCAACCGTGTAGGCGGCACTGATGCAGAATGGGACAACTTATATCTGCGATATCCAGTACAGCGTAGTGTTAAAGTTTGGCACATCTTGCGCGATATTTTAATCGAGTGGGATGCTAACCTTAACGACCCTGCCTATGTACGTGTTCTTAAAGACGGCACAATGAATGTTAACGATAAACAACATGGCAACTTTGGACGTTTGATCATGGGCTATCCAACGGTGCTAGTTGAAGGTATTCATAGTGATTTAGATTCTATGGACTCGAACATGTATGGGTCACGTAACATTCATAACTTGGAATCTAGCTGGGAGAACAATGCTAACGTTCGTGTTACTCGAGCACGTGATTATGAATTAGAAGGCGAATCAGTTAAGCCCGACGATGCTCCTTACTTAGAGTTTTTTAACTTGCTTGAGAAGTTTGACTGCTCGTGGCAAGAACGCAGTCTACCTAAGAAGCCAAAGGTATGCCAGAACGGTGAAAAATTGTACAACGACTTTAGTCAATACGGTGTTAAACCAAATGCTAAAGAAGATTCATTCTTTGAATCTGCTGTTGCAATGAATACTGCAATTTGGCCGCATGGTGAACTGGCACGTGAGTTTGTTTGGGGTGCATGTGAGTTTATGAAGCAGATGCAAGCTTCTGGATTCTCTAGTGCTCAACTACGAGACATTCGATCGTATATTAAACAAGTAATGCAAGAGAACTATCCAGACAATATAAAGAAAGCAAATCGTGCCACTGGCGCAGGTACACTTTGGGGAGATGTTCGTGCATACCTGAACAGCCTTGAAGGCAAGGGTGCTGATAAAGATTGGCGCACTGCCCTTGCTCCTAACTATACCATTGCCGCAGGCTTGCGCGATCTAATCATGAACTGGAGTGCCTACTACAAAGACCATTCAAACATCACTAAAGTGAAACTTGAACTGCCTTTAATCAAGTCCGACGATAATTACGAATTTGAAATCGAACTTGGCTTCTACCATAACGGTGAACGCAAGACACGTAAGGGCAAAGATATCCAACCTTATCATCGTGCTGAAGAAGAAGCGTTTGATCATTCTGAGCTCGAGTTCGACGCAGAAGAAGATGAAGAAGACGCAGTATAATGCTTTCCTAGCTGACCTTAACGCAGTATTTGACAAGCACGAGTTTCATAGCCGTGCTGTTAAAGTGCAAGGTCAGTCTAGAGAAGAAGCAAAGATACAAGAACGCAAGGAGAACCCACACCGTAAGTACCATGTTGGTACTTACGGTTCTCCTGCGTTCTACGACGAGTTTAAGAAAACAGGTAACATGAAACTGTTGTGGGCTCGGATGAGCGCATCAGTTCGCTCCTACGAATTAGACCCATTAGAAGTTGCGGCAATTTCTCCAGACCACTGTCCTGTTACTGGCGCATTGATTGACTACGGTTACGGTCTTAATCAAAGTACAGAGAATCCATATTTCCGGCCAGGTATTGATCATAAAGTAGCTGTAGGTAACGGTGGACGAATGCACGGCGACATTACTAACATCCAAATCGTTTCACAGTTCTATAATACAATTAAGAATTACGGTACACTTATTGATGCAATCAAATGGGTTAATTTTGATTTAAAAACACAATAAATATCCCATGAAGATACTAGTAACAGGATCGTCAGGGTTCATTGGCAAGAACATGATAGCCTTCTTAAGTTCTCAACCAGATTGGCAAGTGGACGGATGGGAATGGAATCCTAACGAGTTTCCAGATGTGCGTACCTACGATTGGGTCATACACCTTGGCGCCATTGCAGACATGACTGAAACTGATGTAGACAAAATACTGCATCAAAACTTAGAGTTCAGTCAACGACTGTTTAACGACTGCAATAGACATGGCGTTCATTTGCAATATGCTAGCTCTAGCAGTGTCTATGGTAATACTAAAGATACTAGCGAGTATAGTCCTTGCTACCCACAAACAGCCTATGCATGGAGCAAGTATCTATTTGACCGATGGGTTTTTCAACAAGAACATCACATAATGGTGCAGGGATTTAGATACCACAACGTCTACGGCAAGTGGATGCACTTAAGAGGTCGTCGTGCTAATGCTATCTACAAATGGCGCCAGCAGGCTAAGAAGGATGGCTATATTGAAGTGTGGGATAATGCTGAGCACATCTATCGTGATTGGACATGGGTTGGAGATGTCTGCCGCCTGCACTTAGACTTTATGACTACTGTCGTAGGCAGTGGCATTTGGAATGTAGGTTCAGGATTATCGCACAGCTTCCTAGACATTGCAGAAGCTATCGCAGAACAAGAAGATGTAGAGATACGTACTATACCTATGCCAGATTCAGAGATACCGCGCTTCCGACAGAAGACCTGTGCTAACCTTAAACACTTAAAAGAAACAATAGGCAAACGCAAGTGGCTAAATGTATATGAATGGTTAGATCTAGAATGATTACAGTAATGGTTAATGGTACGTTTGATGTGCTCCACCCAGGGCATGTTGCCTTGCTAAACACTGCACGTAGCTATGGTGATCATCTCATTGTGGCTATTGATACTGATCGTCGTGTTCGTGAACTTAAAGGTGAGCAACGTCCTATTAACAATCAGTACGATCGCAGGATCATGTTGGCTAATCTTAAGGCAGTAGACATTGTAGAATTCTTTGATAGCAAGGAAGAACTGATCACATTAATGCAACGATACCAGCCAGATATCTATGTTAAAGGCAGTGATTGGAAACATGATACAGAGTCAACTGCACATCAATACTCTAAAAAAGTAATATACTATGACCGAATTGAACCTTACTCAACAACAAAAACAATACAGGATATTATTGATCGGGGATAACTGCATTGATGTATATCAATATGGCACCGTAGATCGCATCAGTCCTGAAGCACCTGTTCCTATCTTTAAGTACAGTTACAAAGAGCAACGGGCTGGCATGGCTGGCAATGTTAACAACAACTTAAAGGCATTAGGTTGTAGTGTAAACTATCTTCATAGTGAAACTAGTATGAAGACTAGACTAATTGATAGTCGTAGCAAACAACAAATGATTAGGATTGACGATGATGTAAAGGCAACCCCTATCACATTTGATACTGTCATTCCTGACGTATATGATGCTATTGTTATTAGTGATTATGATAAAGGCACAGTAACTTATGAGGTAATGGAAGAGGTTATTGCTAATGCAAGATGTCCGGTATTCATTGACACTAAGAAAACAGACTTAATACGTTTAGAAGGTGCTTGGGTAAAAATTAACGAGTTAGAATATAGTAGAATTACTAGTGAGTGCGCTGGATTAATTGTTACTCGAGGCAGCAAAGGCGCCCAAGCCATATATCATAAGATAGAATGTGCTGCACCCCAGGTCGAAGTTGCTGATGTCACCGGAGCAGGTGATACATTTTTATCTGCCCTTGCCTACTGCTATGTAAATACGTCCAGCATAGAACAAGCTATTAAATTTGCAGTAAAGGCGAGTGCGGTTACTGTACAACATCTAGGAGTCTATGCCCCAACATTGCAGGAATTGGAATGAGAGTATTAGTCACAGGGCACCGTGGGTTCATAGGTCAAAATTTAGTTAAGTACATACACGAACACACTGACTGGGAAGTTGACGGTTGGGAATGGGGAGATACTGCCTTCCCTACAGTTGGTGGCCATGATTGGGTATTCCATCTAGGTGCTATTAGTAGCACAACAGAACAAGATGTAGACAAGGTTATTAAACAGAACTTGGAGTTTAGCCAATGGTTGTTTAATGCTTGTAAAATTAACTTTGTAAACTTACAGTACTCTAGTAGCGCAAGTGTCTACGGACTAGCTAGTGACTTTAAAGAAACTACAGCAGAGCGCCCGCAGACTCCATATGCATGGAGCAAGTTTCTATTTGATCGTTGGGTAGCACAACAACAACCTGCACACGGTTGTCAAGTTCAAGGATTCCGTTACTTTAATGTTTACGGCAACTTAGAAGAACACAAGCAAGATCAAGCTAGCCCTGTAACTAAGTTTAGTCAGCAAAGCCAATCGGGTACTATTAAACTGTTCAAAGACAGTGACCAGTACCTACGTGATTTTGTAGCAGTAGAAGATATCTGTCGGACACATCTTAAGTTCGTTCACGTGACAGAATCTGGACTTTGGAACATAGGCACAGGCAAACCAGTTAGCTTTGAGCATGTTGCCAAGCTAATTGCTGCTAAAACTAATGCACAAATAGAGTACATAGATATGCCAGAGATACTCAAAAAGGGTTACCAAGCATATACCTGCGCTGATTTAACTAAGTTAGAATCTACAATTGGTCCGCAACAATGGATTAGTGTAGAAGAATGGCTAAAAAGTTAAATACAGTATGAGACTTAACGAATTTATTACTGACGAAGACCTAGCAGCTCTTGACGAAAAAGCCAGCAGAAAACTGTGTATCAGCACCACATCTAACAAAGAGTTAGGTGCAAGTAACCTTGCCAGCTGTAAAAGCCAAGGTCTACGATCCCGCGAAGGTAATAAATCACACTTGTTAGGTAAAGGTCCAGAAAGCCGTGTAGTTATGGGCGGGCACAAACTTAAAGGCAAGAAGTACGGTGGAAAAATACCAGACTGGGGCACAAGAAAATGAGATTTAATGAATTTAACATAACCGAAGCTGTTGACACAGATATAACAAAACTGCAAATCGAGTTAAAGGCAGCTGGTGCAGATTTAGGTCGATTTGGTCCTAAGGGTGATGGTATAGATGGAAAGATGGGACCTTTTACACAGCGAGCATTGTTAAAGTTTCCAAAAATTGCAGCCAAATATAAAGATACTGTTGATGCCGCAGCCGCAAGAGATAAATTTGCTGTTACTGATCCTAGAAGAATAACAGTTGGTCAGAATCCAAATATTGATAATACCACGAGAGATAAGGCTCGTGATTATATAAAGAAGCTTGATAAAAAAGACGGTGACGATATCCTACCAGTTAACGGTCGTGTAACAAGTCCGTTTGGCAGCAGACAATCACCAACGGCTGGCGCAAGTTCTAATCATCTAGGTGTGGATTTAGCCGCGTCAACAGGAACTTCTGTTCGTTCGCCTATCTCAGGTAAAGTTGTTTATGCCAGCATGGATGACAATCCTTGCGGAGGAACTATTGCCATATTAAACAACAAGGAAAAGCATCGCTTCTGCCATTGTTCTAAAATTATCGTTGACGTGGGTCAGAGTGTAGAGCAAGGCGATGTTGTGGGACTAACTGGTGGCGGTAAGCTCGATCCGGGTCGTGGCACATCAACAGGCCCACATCTACACTGGGAAAAACAGATTGCTGGCCTGCAGGTTGACCCAATGTCAAACATAGGATAATTATGAGATTCAATGAATTTAAAATACAAGAAACAATAACATTGGGACCTAAAGACGCCAGTGCTGGTGCCCCACCTACTAAAGATAAACCTGTAATGAGAGCATTTCGCCCAGACGGAACTTTCTATGTTGAAGTTCCTACTAGCAGAAAAGGCACAGCGATTGCAGACGTTCAAAAAGCATTGATTGCTCTTGGTTATCCATTACCATCATACGGAGTTGACGGCCAACGTGGTCCAGAAACCACTGCCGCAGTCAAGAAATTCCAAGCAGACAATGGTCTAACAGCTGACGGCGACCCTGGACCAAATACAGTAGCTAAGATAAACGATGTGTTAAAAGCCAAACCCGATGTTGCTAAGAAACTTAATAAAACTACACCTGCTGAACTCGATGCACCAAAACCAGTTGCAGGATCTGATACGACGGGTGCTATTAAGAAAGTTATCAAGGCTGGTGACGGATTTACAGACGTAGAAACTGTTGACGGAGACCAGCTACGTAGAAGTGGTGCTAGAAACTGGAGGAACAACAATCCAGGAAATCTTGAGTACGGCGGCTTTGCCAAGGCTAAAGGAGCAGTAGGCACTGACGGTCGTTTTGCAGTATTCCCAACACTTGAAATAGGTGCAAAGGCCAAAGAAGATCTTGTATTTGGTAACAACTATATAAATTTAAGTATACGTAATGCAATTGCAAAATACGCACCAGAAAAGGAAAATGATGTCAATATGTATGTAGGACGAATTGTTCAAGCAACTAGGGCAACGCCTGATACTGTACTTAAAGATCTAACCCCCGAACAACGCACAGCTATGATGAATACTATTAGTCAAGTTGAAGGCTTTAAACCTGGCAAGGTGGTTGCATTGGCACCTTCAACAACTACAACAGCATAAATGAACTTAACTGGAAAACTTTTAATTGCACCGCCTAATGTGCGCGGCAACTTTTGGCAAAAGACTGTAATTTTTGTCACCGAAGACCACGCCCGTGGAAGTATGGGCATTGTATTAAACAAGCAATCTAAAATGACTATTCGAGAATTTGCCGAACAATGTAATGTTGATATTGACTTTGATGGGTTTGTTTATGTAGGCGGCCCGGTTAATGTTAAGGCATTGACTCTACTTCACAGTTCAGAATGGAAAACTAATAATACTATGCAAGTTAACAACGAGTTTAGTATTAGTTCGAGCCACGAGTTACTACCAAGATTGGCAATGGGAGATCATCCTAAACATTGGCGATTGTTAGTGGGGCTATGTGCGTGGGCACCTGAACAGTTGTCCAACGAAATCAAAGGAGTAGCACCATATAGCCATAATTTTAGTTGGCTAACAGCAACTCCAAACTATACAAGTGTATTTGGATTAGATGCACAGGACCAATGGACTCAGTCAATTGAGCAATCGGGCACTGAATTTGTACAAAAACTACTTGCTTAAATACTTAAATGGCTGTATAATACAAGCTGTTTCACACAAAAAGAAATGATTACTCAAAATGTCAGACTCGCTACTTTTAAATGCCGACGGCGCACCAGTCAGCTTTCTGCCACTTAGCACACTAACTTGGCAGGACGCAATCAAATATATGGTCTTAGATAAGGCCCATGTATTGACATGGCACGATAATTGGATTGTACATAGTGCCAACTGGGAAACTCCTGTACCGAGCATTTTAATTCTGCGCGACTACATGAAACCAAAAACATCTGTTCGATTTTCTAAGAGCAGTGTATTCCTACGTGATAGTTATAAATGTGCCTATTGTGCTGTTGCCTTGCAAAAGAAGGATTGTACACTTGATCATGTGTTGCCTGTTAGCCTAGGCGGTAAGACTACCTTTGAAAATACTGTCACTGCCTGCGGCCCTTGCAATGCAGGTAAAGGCAATAACAAGAAGATTGTTCCTAAGTATAAACCACATAAGCCTAGCTTCTACGAATTAGTAAATAAACGTAAAGCAATGCCTTTTCAAGTAAGGTATACAGAGTGGCTTGAATACTTACAGTGAATGAAACAATAACAATCGACTGGAACTTTGGTAATAGCTGTGATCTAAAGTGTAACTACTGTCATAAGGAACTACACGATGGCGCAAATCCATTTCCTACACTAGACAAGTTTGACCCGGCGTTTGCTCATTTAGTTGATCAGACCCGGGCTTTTTCACGAGTGAACTTAGAGTTCTCAGGTGGTGAGCCCACACAGAGCGAAGCACTACAATATATCGTACTGGCCAATCAAGACGATCGTATCAAATTTAAGATAAACTCTAATGCACAAGCTCCGGCAAATTGGTGGCAATTGATTGCTCATAAGCTATATGATGCTACTCTTACATACCACCAAGCAACTGACTTTGATCACTTTTTAACAGTATCAAACGCAATCAACCAGTTCATACGCCCTAAGATTGTTGTGCCGCTAACTCCCGAAACATGGGATCTAACTTGCTATAAACAATTGAAAGAATTAGGCTACGACACGCATTTACAATTACTCTACTCAAACTTTACTAGAGGTAATGATCAATATCTTAAATACACAGAAGCACAGTGGGATGAGTATTATACTACCCAGGGCATTGACATACGTAATGTTGCCCAAGTAGAAAAGACTGTAGAGTTTAAACGAATTAATCATTTAAACAATTATTACGGTCATATGTGTTGGGCAGGTGTTAGTCAAATTATTATAGATAATTTTGGATATGTCTATCGTGGCTGGTGTAGGAGCGACGGACATATGGGTAATATTTTTGATCAATCGTTTGTAATAGATAGCAGACCAAGACCTTGCCCCAAGACACAGTGTAAGAACGGATTTGATTTACAAGCTCGTAAGAGCGAAGGAAGTTGGGGAATGGCATGATTAAAAAGTTTTTTTGGAACATATTGGGATTTTTAAGTTTAGGTATGGCCTACGTTGGAGTGATAACTCCGGGCATTCCCTATAGTTGTTTTGTAGTTTTTGCTGCCTATTGCTTTGCCAAAGGCAACAAGCGTATGCACGATTGGTTATACAATCATAAGTTGTTTGGTCCGTTCTTAACCAACTGGGGAACTAAGCGAGTGTTTCCGCATAAAATGAAATACTTTATGTTGGTTACAATGAGTAGTAGTTTAGTCATCATGTACTTTACTAATGTTCCAGCTAGGGGGATCATTTATACAGGTATTTTTATGTTGTTCGTAGCAATATGGGCTTGGCGTTTTCCAGGTAGCGTAGAGGAACATGACGAGCGTATTGCTAACGGGAAAAAGATAGGCTGGTTTAATAACAGCTTCTAAGGTAAATAGTAGTACTTAATAAAAGGTACTACCTAATGAAAAAACTATTATTTGTTCTATTACTTGCTGTTAGCAGTTTAGCAAGTGCATGGGAACAACGTGCTCCACTTCCCCCACAAGCCTGTGCTGTTCACAGCCCATACGGCTTTGCAGCCACACAACGTGCTGCTATTCCAATCTGCAGAGAAGCCTACCTAGTTGCATATGATGCTCCGGTTAAGATTCCAGTTTATGTAGCATACACACTACTACCACAGAATGCACTAGGATGCTTTCCTAGAACTAATGCTTTTGTAGCAGATCAAAGCCTAGGTGGTACAGGTGCTCGTCCAGATGACTATGCTGGCACAGGCTACGACAAAGGACATGCTGCTCCTGACGGAGACCTTAGCTGGAGTCAAATTGTAGAGTACGAAAGTTTTTTAATGACAAACATGTATCCCCAACATGGAAGTTTAAACAGGGGAATATGGAAATTATTAGAGACATCAGTACGTGGTTGGGCAGTACAGACCAACCAAAGTTATACAATATTCGTTGGAGCTATGTATGGCGCTGGCGATCCTACAATCGGTAACGGAGTCATTGTGCCACACGGTTACTATAAGATTGTAATCAATAACAATACAAAACAAATCGCAGGTTGGAGATTCCCACACATTAAACCCTATGTTAATTTAGGTAACGACCTAACAGTATTCCGCAAGCCAGTAACTGACATTATGAAAGAGGCTGGTGTACAATATAAGTTCCCAGCAGGTGCAGTTGAACTTACCCCAGGTCAAGAATGGCCTGTTAACTTTGGAGCACTAACAAATGCAAAACGAGCAAAGTGCGGAAAGTCAGAAGACTGATCCGAACAACTATCCAGTATACCCAGAGGACGATGGCTATGATCGGTTTCGTAATCCATACAGTCCTGTTTAAGGAGACGCTATGAAAAAACTCATAGTTATTTTAGCAGTAGTAGGACTAACTGGCTGTGCCAGCGTTATGGAAATGATTCCCAGTCGATGGGATGTTAACCAAGCCAAGGTCATAACAGACATACAGGTACAGACTAATCACTTTGATTGTAAGGCTGATCAAGTAAGTCAATTGTCAGCACTGGCAATTAACGTAGAGTGGTTTGATACCTATGCTAGGACCAAGCCCACTAAGGACATTGCCAAACTAACTGGCACAATCGTCACAACAGTTAAAGAGTATCAAGATCGTTTAAAGACTGGACCAGTTAGTCCAATGTATTGCGACATCAAACTAAAGATTATTAAACAACAAACTGACATCCTAGCAGGATCCGTACAGGGGAGATTCTAAATGAGCGTACTATCAGAATTATTAACCAGTGGTAATCAATGGGCAGCAGAGCGTGCTCAGTATGCACTACAAGTTCACGAAGCTGTGGGTGCAGGACAACTAAGCCCAAGTGAAGCTAAAGAGATTCTACAAGACTTGATCAACACAGAGAAACTAGAAGAAGCTGCCGCTGATCAACAGGCTCGTGCTGCCTTGGTGTTTGGCGTCACGCAGTTGATCAGTTTGTATTAAAAACTTTGACCAGGGCCTCAACAAGGTCCTCAATCATACCATCATCATGAAACGGAGTGGGAGCAAATCGCAATCGCTCCGTTCCCACATCTACTGTGGGATAGTTGATGGCCTGCACATAGATGTTGTGGTCATTCATCAGTGCATCACTCATTGCTTTGGCACGTTTAGCATCACCAACTAGTACAGGCACAATGTGTGTAGTTGAACACTCCATAACAGGTATGCCAGCTTTGATTAATCTATACTTTAGCTTACGGGCACGGTCTTGATGTTGCTCACGAAGTTCTCCGTGTATCTTTAAGTATTTCACAGCAGCCAGAGCACCAGCACAGGTCACGGGACTCATAGATGTTGTAAAGATAAAACCAGCTGCAATGCTACGGATAGCATCAGCTACGATACTGTCACAGGCAATGTATCCGCCCTGTACTCCAAATGCTTTACCAAGTGTACCGTTGATTATATCAACACGATCCTGTAGCCCGTACTTCTCAACTTTGCCTGCACCTGTTTCACCGTAAAGTCCTACAGCATGTACTTCGTCAATATAGGTCATAGCACCATACTGATCAGCTAGGTCGCATATCTCTTTGATCATGCCCACATCACCATCCATTGAGTACACTGACTCAAACACAATACAAGGTGTGTTGCCCGCAGCCACACTGGCTTCTAACAGTTCTTCTAACATCTGCATATCGTTGTGTTTGAATATGCTTTTCTTTGCACGACTGTGCTGTATGCCCACAATGATTGAGTTGTGATTGTTGCTGTCGCTGATGTACTCTATGTTAGGAACGATCTTAGCCAAGGCAATCAGTGTCCACTCATTAGCCACGTAAGCTGAACTGAATAACAAAGCCCGTTCTTTCTTATGCAGAGTTGCAAGTTCGTGTTCTAACGCAACGTGATAGTGGCTTGTACCTGCAATGTTGCGAGTACCGCCTGATCCCGCACCTGTCATTTCTAAGGCTGTACGCATGGCATCTATAACAACCTTATGCTGACCCATGCCCAAGTAATCGTTTGAACACCAATTGGTTATGTTCTTAATAGCATAAGGTCCGTACCATATGGCCTGGGGAAACTTGCCGTTCTCCCTTAAAATATCGTTAAACACACGATATTTGCCGTTAGATTTTAGTTCTGCTATTAACGTTTCAAAAGGTTGTTTGTTTATCATAGTAGACTATTTAACGATAAATATCGTAAGAGGATTAACATAATGGCCGCAAACGGAATATCAACACTATCTACTAAACTAGCTAGGCAAACAGCCAAGCTAGACATAGCACAGGCCAAAAAACAAGGCAAAACTGTAGCTACAAACGGCACTGTCACTGGTAGCTTAGATGCTACTAAACCTTACTATCGTGCTAAAAATACTTACAATATTGCACTATTGCCAGATACCTATGCCACTGCTGGGGATGATAATGCCAACACTAGTGGCCTAGTACAAGGTCGTCCTTGGTATGATTCAAACACTGAAGCAACATACGATGGTGAAGTTATTGAAGTTAGTCCGGGTATATGGCGCACCAACTATCAAGGGTACCATTACGAAAGTGCTAACTTCTTTGACACTGCTGTGTTAAAGGCCGCTCCCAATAACTTCAATGCCGCTGACAATGACATCAACGAACCAGACCTACCCAACTCTACCAGTATGATGCTGAAAGGTTATCTACGAGTGACCTACACTGGCACCTACACAATATATTTGAGTTGTGATGACGGTGCTTACTTGTGGTTTGGAGATAATGCTATAACTAACTGGCGAAGCGGTGATACATTAACTAATGTGACTATATCAAACGGTGGACTACACGCCCAGAACGAAGTGTCAACTACAGTGGCACTAACCGCTGGCACTTATATTCCTTTACGTGTGATGTTCGGCAACGGCCCAGACGGACCTGGAGTGCTAGTTGTTAGTTATTCATATCCAGGCCAGACCAAGACATCGGACTTTACTGGTAAGATCTTTTACAGAACTACCACTAACGGATTTTAATGTACATAGATGATAAAGATGTGTGGTCTACTTGTCCCACAGATTACCTTTGGATCTATGACAAACTGATACTAACTCGTAAGTTAGGATACTCAGCAGGTCCAGCAGGCGTAGCAGTGCCTAAGCCAGCACACTACATTGTTCGCCCTATAACCAACATACGCATGATGAGTCGTGGTGCTACTAAACAATGGCTAACACCCACGGACACTGATCTCGTACCGGATGGATACTTTTGGTCAGAGTGGTTTACTGGCCGTCACACCAGTGTAGACTTTCATCATGGCATACCCAAGTTGGTAGTTGAGGGTTTTCGCAACAGCGATAGATTAGATAGATTCAGCCGTTGGGAACGCATCAACGAACAGTATACATTTCCTAAAGTACTAGGTGAACTGTGGAGACTAACTCCGTGGGTCAATGTAGAATATGTAGATGGCAAGATCATAGAAGTACACCTACGCTGGAATGATGACTTTAGCAATCACCATAGTGATGTTATATATCCAGTATGGAAAGAAGATGCACAGCCGCAACCTGAAAATACCACATGGTACCCCAGCCCAGGTGGAGATAGATTAGGTTTCTGGATTAGTAAATAGTTATAGAAAAAGGACCCGAAGGTCCTTTTTGTTTGATGTAATATACTATTACTTCTTAGCAGTTGCGCCAGCGTTGACAAAAGCGTACATTTTTTCAGCTGTTTCTAGAACTTTCTCAAGTCCTGGGAATGTCGGCATATCTACTTTGGTAACGATTTGACCAGTCTTCTCATCGCGAGTAGCAGTCATTTCCCAACCTTGGAATTTAGAGTGGAAGTCTTCTGTTACCATGCTCTTGGCCATGCCAAGGATGTCTGTACGGATTTCATATCCGTTTTTGTTGAATTTAACTTCTGGAAGTTTTGGTGTTTCGAATTGTGACATAATAATCTCCTGTGTGTTTAATGTCTATGTGTAAACAGCAACTTTGCTGTCTATGTATTTATTATACAGTGTACAAGACTGTTTGTAAAGCTGAATGAACTATTTTTTAAACTTGTTTACTCTTTCTTTAACAAGTTTAACAACAGTGTCACTGAGCACAACTTCGTAGTGGTTGCAATCTACTTCCACTAGTTCCATATCCTCGTGATGCTTTTGACTGGCAATGGTCACTACACCGTCATTAGGTTCATGCATAAAAGGACTTTGACCCTTTACTGTTACAATGTTAGTCCAAGGATGCTGTATTTTAATACGTTTAGCCTGCTTCATTACCCAACTACTAGGACCAATGTCACGCATTAGTCTGCTAAAAGGCAAGAAGTATTGAGCATAGTCTGCTACTTCTGCACCACCATATGGTGTGCTTAGGGTCACAGCACCTTTAACAGCAGTAGGCATTGAGTTGGCCAAATGTAGGCTGTAGATACCGCCCAGACTATGGGCAACAAACACTAGGTCCTTATGGTCCTGTAATACGGCCTGCATATCTTTTAGGTTGTTTTCAAACCCATTGCGACTGTCATAGTTGAGGTCTAGGCCTTCGCCTAGTTTACTCTTGATATAGTTAAAACTCTCGCTGGTGGCATTGGCACCGTGTATGTACACTAATTTCATGCCAATATTTAGCGGTTAGAACCAGCCGCTAAATTCAGTATCGATGATAGGATGTACATCCCATCCGTCTCTGCGCCAACGTAGCAACATTATAAGAGTTTCTATAAAATTCATTTATTAAATTCCTCTGCCATATACACTAGAATTATTAACCCAAATATTATAATCTGAATTGCTACA
>Ga0209191_1000521_pt1 | contig 29453 bp, 19 predicted proteins | sample S_130626_EF_Meta_FD_187320 | JGI IMG/M metagenome (GOLD analysis project Ga0209191, IMG submission 187320) | Freshwater microbial communities from Lake Simoncouche, Canada to study carbon cycling - S_130626_EF_MetaG (SPAdes) (version 2) | ecosystem: Environmental > Aquatic > Freshwater > Lake ...
TTGCGCATCGAAGTTGAAAAAGCTTTAGATGAAGTCGGCTATCCAGCACGTGGAACTGAGTCGCAACGTGAAAGCGGTTGGACGGTGGTCGATGGATTTGACGTCCTCGTCCATATCTTCCGTCCAGACGTCCGTGAGAGTTATAGCATGGAATCTCTCTGGCGCGATGGCTTGGATATTCCTGTCGGCTCGATTATTAAATAATAAATTTCCGGTGGTGGTAGCGGGCAGAATTGAACTGCCGACCTCAGGCTTATGAGTCCCGCGCTCTAACCATCTGAGCTACGCTACCGAAAACCGGAAGAAAGTATTTCAATCAGGTCGTCTCAATGCGTCAAGCGGATTGAAGAATTAGCCCTTGGTCCCTGCTAAAATCCAGAAAACTATGAGCCAAACGAGGGCACTGGCCGTGGCCAGGGTGACGTAAAGTTTTTGCTGATCTTTGACGATATCGCTCAGTCCGTGGTCTTGAATAGTCAGGTTAATGTGTCGGATTGATAAGTAGGGAAGTCCACATCCTGCAATCGTTCCAAAGGCGAGAAGTACAAAACGAGACGAGAATGGGAAACTAGATTTAGTTAAAAATTCTAAGATGGGTACGATGAGCGAAAATAAAAGTGGGAAAATAAAAGTGGAACCGCACCAGAGATAGCCCATGCGTACCGTGTGTTCGAGATTCGGCTGAGTATTTTTATGATGAGTATCGGCTTTTGTTTCAGGAGGACTGGTGACCGATTCCTGATTTCTGATTTGTGCGGCGGTGGTGATGGGCGATCGACTTAGGCCGATGGTGCGGAAGTACTCACGAATGGTTATCCAGGAGCCTTCGACTTCGATGTTATGGATTAAGCTAATTTCGCCGGAGCGTAATTTATCGCTAATCTGTCCCAGAGAGAGTGGTTCGGAGATGACGCCTTTCCAGCGTAGACGAAAGGAAGATTGTTTACTCATCGATTATAAATCACGGCCGAGGAGAATGATTTCCCAGCCTCCTTCAGGTGGATTGAGGTTGGCTGGAATTTTCGAAGCTTTAGCGGCTTCGGTGACCGTGGTCGAGAGGCGTAAGAGTGGCGAGAGGGGCGAGGGCTCGTTGATGCGGGTGCGGTTGCCGTCGGCATCGACGCGGTAAATTACACTTGGTTTACCTTCATTATCGATTCCGAAAATAAGGGTGTCGGAGAGTTTTTCGCGCAGAATCGCTTCGCCTTCATCGGATTGGAAACCGACATAAATCATTTTTTGTGTGCGAAGGGTCGCCATCAAGCTTCGCCAGAAACGTGCTTCTTCAGCGTAAGGGCAACCGCCTTGACGGAGAAGAATTGATTTAAGATCGCCCATGACGTCGGCCCATTTTTCTTTGAAGAGGAAGTCGTAGGAATTAATAGAATTTTGGGTAATGCGACGGAGTTGCTCAGCATCACGTTGCGCCGAAGGTGAGTATAAAATTCCCCAAACTTCTGGACGTTGATTAGCGACTTTGAAAAGCTCTTGAAGTTGATAGGCGCGTAATTCGAAGTAGGGTGCTGGGCTACGGCGAACTAAATCGAGTTTACGGATAATCGGTTCGGAGAGTTGACCGTTTTTAACTTCGAAGAAGCGATTGAATTGTCGGAGGTAATCGAGTTCACCCAGTGGAGTTTCTTCAACAAGGTCTTCACCCTTAGAAATAAATTCACCTCTATCGGTTCGGAATTCTCGGCGACTCCATGAAGAGTCGATTAATTCACCATCACGATTTAACTCTTTGCCGCTGAGTACGTATTCAATGCCGCCATTGAAGCCATTGCGTTGCGTGTCGATTTCGCCTGAGATCACCACCGATCGTAGTTTCTTAATCCCTTCGGAGGAGGTTTGGCGGACATAATATCGGCGCATCGACAATGCGGTACTATTGTCAGCTAGCGATTGAACGATATTCGATTCATAAGGTGTGAGTTGCGACGGCTGAAACAGTCCGGATGAATCTGTATTGGGAACATTATCCCACATGGAACCAACATGGGGCGCTAACACGGAGCGGGGTAGCGTGAGAATCTTGGGTGAGTGATTAATAATGTTTTGCGCACGCTTATTTAAATGTGAGCTCGCAGTATTATTTTTGATCATTGAACCCAAGGCATTGAGATACAGTTTGAGGTCAGCGGCTTGGGTGAGGCTTTGAATCTGGGAGAGTGCGTTGTTTTCGCTTTCAATTCTGATGTTAGCACGATCAATTTCGGCATTCGCTTCATCGAGGTCTTTGACGCCAGCAATAGAAAGGCTGAGAATGAGTGGGCGAATTTTTTCAATGGTACTAATGGCACTCGGTAAATCTGAAATCTTGTCGTTACTCCCGAGTGATTTTTTAAGTTGGATGCGTAGGTTGAATAATTGTGAGCGACTCTCTTCAGTAATTTTTTGGCAGTTCGAAAGAATCAGGGCAGGGTCGGGACAGATTTTATTTAAATCTTCGGCGGCTTTGGCACCCACTTGAGAAAGGGCCTGGATATAGGCTTTGGCGTGCGTCGTAATTTCGGCGTAGTTCGAAAGATTAATCCCTGATTTGAAGGCCTGCTGCAGGTAACTTGCTTCGGTTCTTAGGCTGGTAGTGCTTTCGCGCTGTTTTTGAATCTCCTTTTTAATTTCCGTGTACTCGTCTAGGAATTCAGAACTTTTCTGGTTTAAAATACTATTTTTATTATCGGTAGTCAGTTTTTGAGCGGCGGTTTCGGTGTCCCAGGCTTCGAGCAAGGATCTGATTTCTTGAAAGTTACGTCGGGCCTCTGATTTTAACTCTTGCGTACGATAGCCGTAGAAGAGTGCACCCACGAGAATGAGAAAACCAGCAATCCAGGCAGAGATTAAGAGGACGTAGCGCCGTGTGAGGCGTGAACGTGTTAATTTCAAGGCGGAATTAACTTCATCAATTAATCCGTTCGGAAGATGTTCGGCAAAGTTCTTAGCACGCTCGAGCCAATCGTTTAGACTGGAGATTAAAATCACGGGCGAATTACCGTTTTGAATACTTCCAGAGAGATTTTCCCACTCCGTCACTAATTGTTGGGTGTTGGATTTAATCGCCGCGTCTTTTTCGTGAGTGGTAGCTAGTTCGCCCGCCCAGTTTTCTAGATTTTGAATGGAGGATTGAATATCTGCAGAGAGGCTGAGCTGGTGGTCGCGTTCGAGCGTTCTAATTCTCGCTAAAGAGTTAATACATGATTCCCAGAGTTGATTACTCCTCGCGGACTCCGCCTCTTTTATCAGTGCGGGGATTTGTGCCGACGCTTTCTGACGTAAAAGTGTGATTCTTCGATTAAGGGCATTAATCCACTCGGGCTTGGAGTTTAAATCATCATCCCCAAAGCGCTCCATGAGTCCCATCAGATAAATCGCTTCATCTTCTTTATTTTCATCCAGTAATTTTCCAAGCTGATTGAGCGATTCGCGGATAAACTTAGCGGATAGGCGAATGAGTTCTGAACGAGCCGTGGGGTCCTCGGGATTAATTCTGACGATGGAGCGGAGAACGTTGAGGGCACGATCTTCATCGCGGGTGCGCATCGCTTCACGGTACTCACGATAGAGGGGATGGTTTTCGCCGATCGATTTTCCGTATAAACTTTCGACCGCTAAAATATGTTGTTCATCTAAAGCAAATCCAGCAGGGAGTCCACGTTCGCGACACAGGGTATGCCAACGCTCGGAGTCGGCAAAACTCAGTTGGCTGCAAAGCGTTAGTAGGTCTGGCTCGGTTTCAGCGATTTGAAAAGCTGCGTAATCATTACCATTACGAATAAGCGTATTACATTGTTCGAGGCGTTCACGGGCGCGCTGGCAGAGTGCAGAGTACTCGCTGGCCAAGGTACGCGCCTCGAGGTCGGGCGTTCCAATTTCGAGCTGTCCACGAATACGTGCGATGAGTTTATCAATTTGCATGCGGCTTATTGAAACTCAATGAGGGTGGCACTAGCTTCGCCTTTGGGGCTGACAATGATGAGTGACCAAGGACGTCCGGCATTAATATAATGCCCTTGGGCAAAGAACTGTTTGCGCGACTTGATGGTTTCTTTGTCCGAGATACGTGTACTTTCTTTGTATTCGTTACGGAGTAAGTCGGTTTCGAGAAGTGAACGCGTGGCGCGAATGGAGGCGAGGTCGTGATCAGGGAATTCGTGTCCAGAGGGGTAGAGCCCGACCATTCCGGTTTCGGGCTGAAAACCAAGTAATGCGTTTTGGGCCCATGCGGCCGCATGAACCACGCCTGTATCTTTGTCTACTTCGAGGGCCCACGTGCCGAGATTGAGAGGTTTGATTTTTTTCCAATCCGCAATGAGGGCGATACACTGACGCGTGCCATCAGCTAGAACGATTTCTAATAATCGATTTTGTTCCTGTAAACTCGTGGCGGTGCCATCAGGGAAATTAAGCTCAACAGATTTTTTCTTAGGTCCAATGCCCAGAATAATCGGGGCTGTGCCTGCAGTGCCACTGGTTTCAATCCAATAGTTTTGTCCACCCCGACGGATTTCAGCAGTGGTGTAGGGAGTGCGATCATCGCGTTTGTGAAAACTTGTTAAGGGAAGTAAACGCACCCGTGCGCTGAGTGATAATTCTGGTGTGACTTTGGTGGACTCAATAAATTTCAGGATTTTTTCAGCCCCTGCATTGCTCAATTTAAATTCGGCGGAGGATGGGGCCGATTTACCGAGATCGGTTGTTTGCCAACTACCACTCACGAGAACAACCGGACGAGCATCTAATTGAGAAATAATTTGAATTTGTTCATTTACGTTCACTAATTTTTTCCACTGCGCATCGACGGGAATGTTTAATTCAGTGCCAATACGTACAGCGGTGGCGGCGTCTTCGGCAATTTCGGTGACGGTATTGCGATTGAGGTTGGGTAGGGTAAGGCGCTGTAAAAGTTGAGCCGCAGTTTTCTCAGCGTAGTTTTTAGTGATACGGGTGAGATATTGTTCCCGATAACGTTCAGCAAAGGTCGGCGAGTGATTTACACTCTCGAGCCAAAGTTTACCAGCATCGACATACCTTTCGCTGTCGAGAAAACTAGCGACACTTTGTATAGCAATATTGCTGCGGTAAATATCGCTGCTTTGACTGGTATTAATCGCAGGGGCGGGCCGATTGCTCGGTGCAAGAGTTTTGGTTGAACTGTCACTGCACTGACTGATGACGAGCGCGGCAATGAGACCGATGATCGCTAGTCCGAACAAAATGATATTCGCGATACTGACTGATGACGAGCGCGGCAATGAGACCGATGATCGCTAGTCCGAACAAAATGATATTCGCGATAGGATATACTGTAATTTTCCAATTCCAAGTTTCCCAAGATTTCTTTGACTGAGGATTTGTTTCTGAAGATTTATTTTTTTGGGAGTTAGAGCGAACGGGAGTGGGTGCACTGTTTCCCGTCGCGGCTTGCACGGCGAGTTCGCCCGTGGGGGCAGGGAGTTGATTGGCCTGACTGAGATTTATTTCGGGTCGGCCGGCGACCGTGCCCACAGTCCAATGAAAACCATCTGAACCGGTGACGATTACGTTGGTGGTGAAGGTGGCGTACCATGCCGATTGCCCTAACAAGGCTGCAGATTCTGCGATGAGGCGAAGAAGAACTTTATCTTCAGGTGGTTGTGTGAGGCAAACTGTAGCGGGTCCGACTTCATTCACTAACCAAGCAGCTTTTGCTCCTGTGCCGGAAAATTCACGCCATCCAGAGGCTGGGCGAAGTGCTGGAGCGTTATCGAGTATTAGCGGACGTGGATCCTCCGTTAGCCAGGTAGCTTCTTGGGTCCACTCTGTTAGCCAACCATTCCAGCGAAAGGCAATCGCTGCTGGTGGTGGCAGGACGGCAGCTTCTTCGGCGGTGAAAATTAAATGATGAGCCAGACGATTGTCGCGTTGTGAGTAATCGAGTCCTCGGGCCACAAATCTAGATAGGACAAACCAATTGGTGTTACTCGCTTCGATGATTCGAAAAGTGTAAGTCGCGCCTTGAGGATTTTGATGAGGGGTGCCGACAGATTCTAGAATTTGTGCGAGTCGATCCGGAATCGAACGATGACGTGCCACGGTACAATATCCCGAACGCCCAGCCACGAGGCCGCGTGGGGCGGAAGTGAATATCAGTTGCAGGGGCATAAAATTATTTTCCAGAAATCAATTCAGGCGAAGCTAAATGCATGAGCCAATAGACAGGAGCTTCGACGAAGGCCGGGGCCAGTTTTTTGGGGTCCGGTGCGATACGACCTTTGTTGGCGCCTTCGGAAATCACGACGGGTTGGTGTCCGAATGATGTGGCCGCGAAATAACGAATTTCTTGAGTGAGTGATTCAGCGGTAGCAACGAGTCCGGGGCAAAGTTGAATGAGTACTTCTCGAACACGGTCTGAATTGCGATGAATCGCTTCTAAGTCGAGTTTACCTTTTTGCAGAATAGGTTCCAGGGGTGAGGTTAGGAGGAATTGCCAAGTATCGCACTTGCCGACGACAAAAGCTAAAGGAGTAGCGATGCGTTCTTTTTGAGAAATCCCCATGACACGTTTGATCCGAGTTTCCATTTCAGCAAGAATCGTGTCTTGCTGATCGATACGACCCTTGATCGAGAGTTGGGGATCATCAACGCCGACTAATTTTGCTTTGAAGCGAGCATTGGCGGTGGGATCGAAAAGAAAAATAAGTCCAGCGGAGCTGGCGACGTGCATGGCTCCGGGTGAATCATGAATGTCGATTCCTGGCTCAAAATGTTCGCCCGCATTATCGTAGAAAATAATTGAAGTCTCTTTTTGTTTTTGGCTGGGAACGCTGAGCGTGTAAATAAATGGACGGGGTAGAGACACGATGCGTCCGAGTCGTGGAAGTTTTTCGTAAGTGGCACCTTCGAGGGCGGTTTTGCCCAGTAACGCCTCTTCGGGTGTGGTAGCAGAGAAAAGTGAGTTCCTCATTTGGTTGAGGAGTAGGTTGCCTGTCGGGTCGGCGTCTTTGAAGGCCAGTCCGAAGTCAGTGGGCAGCTTCTCTTGGAGAATTCTAGTAAGTACGGCTAAATAATAGGATTTACCTGCACTGGGGGCGCCTACGATGGACAAAATCTGGTGGGGCATGTCGAGGTAGCCTGGGGGGAGTTGTCGACGGCAGTGCGGGCAGGCGATGTCGGTGCAAGCGAGGCCCATGGGGTCGAGCGCCAGTCCTTGATCATTAAAGCGAGTGGGGTGGAAGCGCAGTCTTGCGTCGCTACCGAGAATCGGATCACCGCGAAGATCTTCATGTACGGCGATGCTTAGAGCGTCGCCTGGATTAAATCGGGTCCAACATACGGGGCAGCTATGACTGCCCTTATTTTTTTCTTCAGCTAAAGTTACGGAAGATTTTATGGGTGCAAAATTTTCTTCGCTAAAGTTACGGAAGATTTTATGGGTGCAAAATTTTCTTCGTGCGGACTCAGGTGACTGGCAATTTGTGAAAGATTAAAACCAACCTCTAATCCGTTGGGAGTGCAGGCGAGAGTTTCAGGGGCGCGGCCCATCTGCTGGGCTGCATTTAAAAGCTGGTTGGAGGGATATTGACCAATGTTTTCGCCGGTCGAAGCATCAAACAACGTCCAGAGTGTATTATTTACTTCACTGAAATCTACTTCGGGATTTGGACTAATCACCCAGAGTGAATCCGGAAATTGCAGGGTCGTCGTTTCGGAAATGGGGGTGGGCTTAATCAGTAAATTCCCATTCACAAAAATCTTTTTACCAGCAACGGATTCGATGGAAATGTGATCAGAATTCTTGGTGAGAATAATGGATGGCAAAAGACTCTCCGCAGGGAGTTTGGCGGGGAGGGTTTCAAAGCTGCCCTTGGTGCCTAAGGTGCAATTGTACCACTGCACGATGGCTTTCTTCTTACTAGAGGTAAACATAGGTCCTTTGGGGCGTAAAATAGACTAAAGAGAGCAGTTGAATTCTGCAAGGATGTCAGTACTATAGTCAGTCACCCCCACCATTAATTACCCCTAATTATGGATAATGAATCAGATGACCTTACCCTGGATCGTGCCCGCAAGGGTGATTTGGATGCCTACAATCAATTGGTAATAAAATACCAGGAGAGAATTTTTGCGAAGGTTTTTTCGATGCTACGAAATAGCCAAGACGCCGAAGAGATTACACAGGACACATTTATTCGCGCGCATCGTGCGTTGGCGACCTTTCGTGGAAATGCCAGTTTTTCGACGTGGATCTATCAGATTGGAACTAATTTAGCTCGAAATCGCTACTGGTATTGGAGACGTCGCAAGCGTGATGAGTCGATGTCGTTAGACGCAGATCTTGGGGAAGACCCTGGTGCTACCTTACATGATATTTTATCGGATGGTGCACAGGGGCCAGGCCACGAGGCGCAGCACAACGAATTTGTTAAAAAAGTTGCAGACTGCATGGAACAATTAAAGCCCGAACACGCTCTAATACTCACCATGCGTAATGTTCAAAATATGTCTTACGAAGATATAGCAGAAGAGCTCGGCCTTTCAATCGGTACGGTTAAAAGTCGGATCAATCGTGCACGTGAGGCCTTACGCGAACTCATGGGAGATGAGTATTTAAAGTGAGTTTCACCGAGTTCGAAAATTTAGTAGAACGCTATCTCGAGGGAAATATCTCTCGAGCAGAAGAGGTTCGTTTATTGGAGTTAATTAAGGATTCTCCTGAATTTAAAAACCGTTTTAAGGCCAAGGTTCGTTTGCATCAGGCAATGAATGAGTGTCTTGCTGAAAATAAAACTAAGCAGGCCTTTCTCTCATTTGCTTGGCTGCAGATTTACGTTAAACGCATGAGCCAAGTGGCGTCATATACCTGTTTAATCGCTTTGGCTTTCGTGCAACTCAGGGTGACGTTGCCTTCGGAGTACAGCGGAGCACTTTATCACTTCAGCGCGGCGTTGAGTGATGAAGCTGACGACTTTGTAGACGGGATTTCGGCGGACGAGATGTTGGCTAATTCTGAACAGGATGAGATGTTTGATATGGGCATGTCAGATTTTGATAATACTGATATGGGCTCACCGATGGATGACAGTGAGTCTACGGAAGCATAACAATCCTCCTTGCCTATTAGCGTGAGCCTTGTGTGCTAATGCCAGCATGCAGGCCGAACCGTCCAGGCCAGAAATCCGTCTCAAGGGCATCGCCGCGGCTCCCGGTGTTGGCCGTGGTCCAGTGTTTTTACTTCAAAAAGGGATGGCGGTCATTACCTGCGTGAAGGTCACGGATCCTGAAGCAGAAATTCGCAGATTCGAAGAAGCCCTCGTCGCGACCCGTCATGAAATTACTCATCTGCGTGATAAAGTTGCGCATGAATTAGGTGAATCTGAAGCAGCGATTTTTGACGCACATTTATTAGTCTTAGAAGACGTCGCACTCCTGGACGAGGTCATCAAGGAAGTACGTTCTACAAGTTTTAACATCGAGTTTTGTTTTCAGGAAGTCGCTCAACGCTACATCGATATTTTTGAAAAGATGGAGGATGACTTCCTTCGTGAGCGCGCGTCCGATATTCGCGATGTCACGGGCCGCGTGATGAATCAGCTAGTCGGTATGAGTCCACAGCGTCTGGGTAAGCCTTTACATAAGCAAGTAGTGGTCGCGAAAGATTTAACTCCTTCGGAGACGGCGACATTGCCAACCGATGGTGTAGTTGCATTCGTGACCGAAGAGGGCGGACGCACGGGTCACTCAGCGATTATGGCTCGCTCGCTCGAAATTCCTGCCGTCGTCGGCGTGCGTGGACTGCTCGATACCGTGAATGAAGACGATGTGATTTTAGTGGATGGTGAATTAGGCCTCGTGTTTATTAATCCGACTGCTCAGACGATTGAGAGTTATCAGGCCAAAGAACTTACTATTCAGAATCGCCGCGATCGGGTGATGAAAGAAATCGGCCTGCCCGATTGCACGCTCGATGGCGTAAGTTTTAGTCTCCAAGCCAATATCGGCGGACCAGAAGATATGGAAGATATGAGTCGATATTACGCCCACGGTGTCGGACTTTACCGAACTGAAAATTTATTTTTACGGCTCGATGCTTGGCCGTCAGAAGAAGAGCAATATCAAGAGTACGCTGCCGTCGTGAAGCAAGCGAACGGCAAAATCATCACATTCCGAACACTTGATTTAGGCGGTGACAAACGCGTTGGCGATTTAACCGATGAAGCGAATCCCTTCATGGGTTATCGCGCGATTCGACTTTGCTTGGATCGCCCTGATATTTTCAGAGCACAATTACGTGCCATACTTCGGGCCGCTCTTTTGGGCCCGGTATCGATTATGTTCCCGATGATTTCGAGTCTCGAGGAATTACGTAAAGCGAAAGAATTTCTCCGCGGAGTCGCCACCGAGCTTGCGAGTGAAGGTATGACGCCGAAAGAAGTGATCCGTGTGGGTGCGATGATTGAAATTCCTGCCGCGGTGGCTGTAGCGGAAGAATTGGCCCAAGAGGTCGACTTTTTCAGCGTGGGTACCAATGATTTAGTCCAGTATTTACTAGCGGTTGATCGCGGTAACCAAAGAGTCGCGACGCTTTATGAGCCCGCTCACCCTGGGTTTATCCGCACGATGGATAAGATATTTACTTCGGCAAAAAAGAATAATGTCGTTTCCGCCGTGTGTGGAGAATTAGCCGGCGATTCACTCTGGGCACCGTTGTTAATTGGTATGGGCGTTAATGAATTAAGTATGACACCCTCAGCGATTCCCGATGTGCGATTTATTTTAAGACACTCTACGCAATCAGAATTAAAATCGCTAGCTGAGAATGTCCTAAAGATGACCGAGACCGCTCAGATCAAAAATCTGATGAATGAGTTTTCCCAAACCAAATTAAAGCTACGCTAATGCCATCGGAGCCGTTGCCCAATCCGCATATCGTAACGCTCAAGGGTTATGTTCCTGGTGAACAACCGCAGGGTGGTGGATGGATTAAATTAAATACAAACGAAAATCCTTATCCGCCCAGTCCGCGTGTGGTTGAGGCGATTAAAAAGCATTTAGAAACCGACGGTGCGGCCTTAAGGCTTTATCCATCGCCCGATTCCGCACCGTTGCGTAAAGCAGTAGCTGAATTGCATGGCTATAACGCTGAAAACATTGTCGCAGGTAATGGGTCAGACGATATTCTTAATTTATTGGTCAGAGCCTATGCTGACTCTAATCGCCCGATCGGTATGTTGGATCCGAGTTATTCACTCTATCCAGTCATTGCCGCTATTCAGGGTACCGCGGTAGTTAAAGTGCCGATTGGCCAAGATTTTTCATTGGATATTAATGCGGTAGTAAATTCTGGAGCATCGATTTTTTTCCTGACTAATCCTAACGCGCCACTGGGCATTTCTTTCTCTGCTAAAAATATCGAAGAATTGGCACAGGTATTTTCAGGCATCTTAGTCGTGGATGAAGCCTATGCCGATTTCGCTGAGGAGGACTGCACAAAGCTTCCATTGAGATACCCCAACGTCGTCGTCACCCGTACGCTTTCTAAGTCTTATTCATTGGCTGGAATGCGAGTGGGTTATGCGCTCTGTTCTTCGAAGGTGGCGGAAATTCTCCACCGAGTTCGAGATAGTTATAATGTCGATAGGCTCGCACAGGTTGCTGCCGTGGCCGCCTTGGAAGATTGCGAGTGGTTGCAGAAAAATATCGAAAAGATTAAAAGCACTCGTACTCGACTGATCAGCGAACTCACCCAGTTGGGCTGGAAGATTAATCCTTCTTTAGGAAATTTCATTTTAGCTAAACCAAGAAGTAAGACGCAGGAATTTTCGAGTGCCGCCGCGGAGTCTGCATTTAACTTTTTAAAGGAACGAAAAATTTTAGTCCGTCGATTCCCGCATCATCCCTTAACGGAAAAGTCGTTAAGAATAACTGTGGGGACGGACGCAGAAATGGACGGTTTTTTAAAGGCGGCCAGGGTCTGGACGGAAGGGTGAGGTTGACATTTCGTCCTAGAGCGTTGATTTCATTGGTATGACTGCACGAACTCGCCAAGCGACGATTCGACGTGATACCGCCGAAACCAAGATTAACTTATCTGTAAATCTTGACGGTACCGGCGTATCGGAAATCAGCACAGGGGTGGCTTTTTTCGACCACATGCTGACATTGTTAAGTCGCCACGCGATGATCGACTTGAAAGTTCAAGCCTCAGGAGACACCGATGTAGATTATCACCACACGGTTGAGGATGTGGGTATCGTTTTAGGTACTGCCATTAAAGAAGCCCTAGGCGACAAAGCTGGAATTCGTCGTTACGGATTCTTTATTCTCCCTATGGACGAAACCTTGGCTCGTTGCGTGATTGATTTAAGCAATCGCCCCATGATGGTTTACCAAGCCGACATCATCAATTTCATGGTCAAGGATTTCAATATCGCCCTCGTCCGCGAATTTTTCCAAGGCGTTGCGAATTCATTAGGCTGCAATCTACACTTGAAAGTGGAGTACGGTGAAGAGCCCCACCACATCGCCGAAGCCTTATTTAAAGCCTTTGCCAAAGCCTTACGTGCCGCCGTCGAAATTGATCCACGTCAAGATGGACGCGTGCCTAGCACTAAAGGTACTCTCGCCTAATTTGTGAGCACTGCAGATTCTCAGCCTCGTCCACGTGTTGCGGTGATTGACTACGGTATGGGCAATTTGCGCAGTGTGAGTCGTGCTTTAATCGCTGTCGGCGCTGACGCTTATTTAGCATCGAATCCACGTGATGCCGAAAAAGCTGACGCGGTTGTTTTTCCGGGTCAGGGTGCCATCACTGATTGTATGGATTGTTTGAGTCGCACATCTTTCGACGGTTTTTTGAAGGAGTGGATTAAATCCGATAAACCATTTTTAGGAGTCTGTTTAGGACTACAGGCTTTATTCGAAAGATCCGAAGAAGGTAATCGCGCAGGGTTAGGAATTTTTCCTGGAGTCATTTCACGCTTTGAGTCCATGCCGCGCTTACGTATTCCTCACATGGGTTGGAATGAGGCGATTTTTAGAGAATCCAGCCCGCTCACCGAGGGTATCAAGGTCGACGGCGAGCCCTTTTACTTCGTCCACAGCTACCGTCTGGTGAAGACCGAGGAGTCGCTCGTTTGGTGCGAGACTGAATATGCTGGCCGATTTGTAAGCGGAATTAAGCGGGGGAGGGTATTGGCGACGCAGTTCCACCCTGAGAAAAGTCAGGTCAAAGGCTTGCAAATCTACCGCAATTTTCTGACTTTAGTGAACCGCTAAGGGTTCTCCCACGGCGGCCCATCACCGTCATGAGCTCAAAAAATGCTATTCTTAAATTGGATGACAAAGAAATTGTCCTCCCAGTAATCGTTGGCACAGAGGCCGAACGAGCTGTAGATATCCGCAAGTTACGCGATGAGACTGGCTATGTAACTTTTGACGACGGCTACGCAAACACGGGCGCATGCGAATCGAAAGTCACCTTCATCGACGGCGATAAAGGTCTGCTTCGTTACCGCGGCTACTCGATTGAAGAATTAGCCGAGAAATCTACCTTCATCGAAACAGCTTATTTATTAATTTACGGTGAGCTGCCAACGGCTGAACAAATCAAGAAGTTCAAAGCACGTATTCTCGATAATTCACAAATTCACGAAGGCCTGCGTATCGCACTCAGCGGTTTCCCAAGCAATGCCCACCCGATGGCCGTGTTGTCGGCGACCTTGAATACTCTCGGTTGTTACTATCCGGAGTTGGGCACTAACGAACGTACACATGACTTAGCTAAGTTTGACGAAACTACTGCGGTTTTAATTTCTAAAGTTCGTACCCTTGCCGCTTTAGCACACCGCTCCAAGGAAGGTGAACCTCCCGTGTATCCTAAACCAGGTTTAGATTACTGCTCGAACTTCCTGCACTTACTCTTTTCGCAGCCTAATGTAGATTTCGTCATTCATCCTGAAATCGCCCGTGCTCTCGATTTAATCCTGATTTTACACGCGGATCATGAACAAAACTGTTCGACCTCAACAGTAAGAATGGTGGCGTCGGGCGGTGCTAATCTCTTCCCATCCGTGTCGGCCGGTGTGTGTGCTCTTTGGGGTCCCTTACACGGCGGTGCCAATCAAGCGGTGATTGAAATGCTCCAAGAGATTCATAATTCGGGCGACGACGGTTCGAAATTTATCGCCGATGCGAAAGACAAAACCAAACAGGTCCGCTTAATGGGTTTTGGTCACCGTGTTTATAAAAATTATGACCCTCGCGCGAAAATTATTAAAGCTCAGTGCGACAAGGTCCTCAAAGTACTTGGAATTAACGATCCACTGCTCGCCATTGCGATGCGCTTAGAAGACGCAGCTTTAAATGATCCTTATTTCAAGCAACGTAATCTCTATCCGAATGTAGACTTCTACAGTGGTATTATTCTTAAGGCTATTGGTATTCCGACCGAAATGTTTACCGTGATTTTCGCGATCGGCCGTATGCCTGGTTGGATTTCACATTGGAAGGAAATTGCGGAGACACCTAAGCAAAAAATTCATCGTCCTCGTCAGATTTACGTCGGTAATACTGAACGTAAATACGTGCCGATTGAGAAGCGCGCATAAGTTTTAGTTCACTGTTCGCAACTGAACTAGGTTATGTCATCTCCTCGTAACGCAGAAGCTCGTATTGCCGTTGTCATTCCAGCTTTTCGTGAGGGTGAGCGGATTGCGTGTGTGGTGAACGATATAAAATCTTTTGTACCGACTGTGGTAGTCGTGGATGACTGCTCGCCCGATAATACATCAGAGCAGGCCCAAATGGCGGGCGCGATTGTCGTTAGACACGAAGTAAACAAAGGCAAGGGCGCGGCTTTAAAAACAGCTTTTAAGAAGTTAGCAGAGTTGGGTTATGACTACGGAATCACCATGGACGGCGATGGTCAGCACGATCCAGAGCATCTTCCGTTATTTATAAAAGAAATAAAAGAATCGCATGCGACCATGGTAATTGGAAATCGCTTTTCGAATGCCCAGGGTATGCCCAAGGTACGTTGGTTGGTGAATCGCAGTATGTCTTGGATTATCAGTCGGATTTGTCGCTGTTCGATTCCAGACACCCAATGTGGCTACCGTGCCATTGCAGTTGCAAATCCATGCGTCTTAGCGGCTCAGAGTGATCATTTCGATTATGAGTCTGAGGTCTTGATTTTAATCGCTCGTAACCAAGGTCTGATCCGGAGTGTCCCCGTGAAAACTATTTATCAGGGCGAAGTAAGTAAGATTCGCCCGCTGCGTGATACGATTCGTTTCTTTAAATTACTCTGGCGAATTTAATCAGGGTTTAGCTGATTTAAATTCTTGAGCGTGGATTCGGAAGACGGCTCGACCTGGCTTTTCGCCGGTGGCACCGAGAAGTTCGCAGTGTCCTTTGACGGATGAAACTTCGCTCGTGTTGAGTTGTTCGAAGTCTCGTCTTTCGCCAATACAAAGCACCGTGCCTTTTTCTTGGACGAAGTTAAGTAATTCGGTTTCTAGCTTAATCTGACGTAAGGCGTGGTAGGAATAGAAGGGGTAAAATGGACGGAAGTTTTCTTTGGCTTTTCCTTCTAGAGTCTTGGGTGAACTCACAAATATAGCGGCGGGTTTCTCCTTGAGGTAGTAGTTAGTTGCTCGACCGAGGAAACTGCAGGTGATGAGTGTCTCATTGGGCTTTCTGACCTCGGCAGCGATTTTACAGATATCGCGACTGCCTACGGTGCCATCGAGTTGGTCTTCAATCCAGAAGAAGGCGATGAAGATTAAGACTAAGCTGAAAGAGGTAGAGAAGGCCACCCAGCCAAAGGCATTTTTTCTAAAAGCACAAATGCTCGCAAAGGTTAACGGTAAGCCCAGCGCAATGAGTTGGGCGAGGAAGGGCATCGATCTTGGATGAAAGACCGGAGTGTACCAGATGAGTATGACGCCTTCAATCAGTGTGAAAATGGATACGAGCCAAAATTCACGACGCGTGAAACCCTCTTTTATCCAACGTTCTAAAGTGTGGCCTGCGAGTAAAGCGAGGGGTACCAAAAGGAAAAAAACATAACTCGGAATTTTAGTCTGAGCTATGTTCATGAAAATGTACGAAGGGATGAGCCAACAGAGAATCAGGCAGAGTCCTTTGTGTTCACGTATATCTTTAAACGAGGTACGGGCAGTTTGCCAAATCGCCGCGAGGGTGAGAGGAATCCAAGGAAGCGTACCACCGATAAGAATTTCTAAATAATAATACCAGGTGTTGTTGCCCTGGTGTTCGGAATGGAAGAATCGATCCCAGTTTTCATGGACGAAGAACGAATTCCAATAGTAGCTCCAACCGGTTCCTGGAGCGGTGGGTCCAGATTGATGGAGCGTGAACATCGCTAGATACCAAGGCGTCGCAATGAGTAGCCAAAGTGGAATACAAATCGCTAAACTCTTGGCTGACCAAGGCTGTTTGAGTTTTTGAACCCAACTGTAGGCGAAGCCTGCCATGATAACAAAGAATAGGCCCTGCGGACCCTTGGTGAGCATGGAGAGGGCGGAGGCGACCGTGAGGGTGATCAGCCATTTCAGTCGATTGTCCTCATCATGAAATGCCCGCCAGAGACAGAACACACTCGTTGTAATAAAAACAGTATGAGAAACGTCGGTGAGCATGATGCGTGACATGATCACGAACATGGCGCCGGTAGCTAGGACGACGGCGGAGAGAAATCCGGCCGTCGGTGAAAGGAGTATTCGGCCGATTCCCCAGGTGAGAAAAACTAAAAAGGTCGCAGCGAGTGTTCCGGGAAGTCTTGCCGCAAACTCGTTATCACCGAAAACCGTTTGAGATAGGCAGGTCTGCCAATAAAACAAAATAGGTTTTTCGAATTGAGGTTCACCAAAGAGGCGAGGAGTAACCCAATCACCGCTTTGAACCATTTCGCGAGTAGTCATCGCGTAGAATGGCTCATCGGGGTCAATCAAACCAAGCGTTCCGAGTCTCCACCAAAATAAAAAGAAAACTATTACAGCAAGTACAATGGCTTGAACGCGAGGTGAGTTAAGGAAGGTAGGCATTAGAGGGAGAAGTTGTAGGGTTCAGTGGTTTGAGCGAATTGTGAAAATCTACTTTGGCTTAAGGCCATTTGGGTCTTGTGGCAAAGAATAGCCTGTAACTTTTTATCCTGCTCTATGATGCTTAACTCAAGTTTGATTTGGGGTTTCGGCTTCTGGGTAAGCTTCATTAACCAAGGTCTATGAATTAAATAGGTTAAAACGGGGCAGATTACGGAAGCTTCGGTGAGTGCAGCCCGTCCAAACATATGTGTGGCGCGGTGATCAGAATGTCGGTCGAATTCACAGGGCAAAACAAGCAGGGTGGGCTGCCAGGCGGTTAATTCGTTGGTTAAGGTTTCTAAAAGATGATGGTCGCCTTCTTTCCAAAGATTTAAAATTCCTGCGTCAGGCAGACCAAGGAAAGTGGCAGTCACTTTACCAGCGCCAAGAATTTGTAGCGAATCTTCTGCCTCAGCTTTTCTTCTTTGTCCCCAACGCATTCTTTCTTCGGGTCCGATGAACCATCTTTTTTCCAGATACCTTTGAGGCCATGGATTGTTGTCTCCGTTCGTAATAAAAATAACTTTAATTTTCGCTCCTTTGGCGAGTGCTTGTTGGATGAGTCCACCTGTGCCGAGACATTCGTCATCGGGGTGAGGAGCCAGAATTAAAATGCGAGCATCCTGTTGCAGTAGGTTCTCAAGGGCGTTGGCTGCTGCAACATTCTCCATTTAGGCTTATCGATGGCGGGCAGGGCTTTTATGGCAAGAAGTTAACTATTTGCACAAAGGGGGAGAGCCGATCGTTTCCGATCGGCTCTCCGTCTGTTGAGTCATATACTATAAGCCGGATTCTGTCTGAGGGGGTACTCACCTTGCCTCTGCGTATTCATTTCTCTGACGTTTAAGTCTCGCCTTGCGGCGATGCGACAACCCGGAGCCTCGGTGGGTGACCTAGTAGCGGCTCCTGTTTATCTTGCACCGGATTGGGTTTACCTTGCCTCCGCGGTTACCCTTGGAGCGGTGGGCTCTTACCCCACCTTTTCACCCTTACCGTTTCCCTTGCGGTAGCGGCGGTATCTTCTCTGTGGCACTGTCCGTCACGGCTTGCGCCGTGCCCCGACTTGCGGCGGGAATCCTACCCTGTGGTGTCCGGACTTTCCTCACGGTTTAACCCGTGCGAATACGCATATATGACTGTCCCAACAACTTACCTTTTATTTCTTAATTTGAAAAGTTTAAACTCGGCCTACCTCAAATTGAACGAGTTTTTTAACCTCTAATCAGCAAAATATTTTTAAGAGTGCTCCGGCGAGATTTGTGCGAGAACTGACTTGGAAGATTTCTGTAACTGATCCCAGCGCTCCGAAAATCCGCTTTCAGTATTTGAAATAAGTCGAAGCGTACTCCGCCATTCCAGCAGGGCGCGTTCTAAATCGCCACGACCTGGTCCGCGTCCATCGGGCTCAGTCGTTTGACTGATTTTATTATGTAGTGCGAAATCTTTTAATAATTCTGCACAGCCTTCACCAAAACCATCAGGCAGTCCGTCATGCAAATAGCCTTCCGCGGTCAGAGATTTATAGGTCAGACGACAACAAGCACCGAGTCGACTCGAGTTTCGTGCAATCGCTCCGAGTCTATCACCGGCACGAAGTTCTGCGAGATCCCAGCACAGGTCTTCCACGTTATACGCTTCGTCTTCGAGTGCAGCGGCTACCGCAAGTCCTTCGCCATGTTGAAAGAGTGAAGCAATTTTTCCACGCACGGTCGGAGTTCCATCAGCTTTGATAAGTTTAAGCTTCAGCCAAAGTTTTCCAGATTGTGCGGTGAAGAGTTGTGACTGATTGGTCCCAAGAACATTTTTTAAATTAATATCTTCTTTATCAATAAAGCGTCGGTCGGGATTAATTAAGTTTTCTTCTTGGGCATCAGGAATCACGCGTACTTGGGCCGACGAATAATCTAATTTAACTAAAACGGTTTCGCGCTGGATTTGAATTCCATCTATCGGACGTCCACCTTGTGTGAGTTGAGGTAAAAGCGGTAAAATTTCTTTTTCGATTTGTTCAAGGGTCCAAATCTTGGTCTGCGGTTTCTTCCCCGCCCACTTTTGAAGCGCTTTTCGTAGCCATTCTACGGGCGTTAAGCCATCGGTCTCATTCGTCTTTGGGAAATGTGCTAGGGGAACGATTCGACCATAAAAGGTCATGTCATTTTCCTGTTTTATTTTACAGGGTGTTCCGTAGGTCACGGCTTTGAGTGAGTCGGGTTTTGATAGTGCGGGATACCATTCACCTTTAATTCGGATCAATGCTTCGCTCATAGGGACAACTTTGCTTGGACGTATTCGTTGCCAGATTCCGTTTCGTCCTAACATTTCTTCAACACGACGGATGGTGCCGGGAAGTTCTTCAGAGGGTGCAGTTTCTATTTCGCTTAAATGGGTGAGTCCTAATTCAATCGTTTCACGGGTGAAGAGGCTTTGTACAAATTTCTGGGCCGACTCCTTGGGCTTATCGGAGTGACGCATGACTGTAAGAATGGCTGGCCAATCTAAACCTTTACTACGTTTGATTTGTAAGGGCTTCGCTTCACCGAGTCGGGGAGAGTCACCGGACCACACCGCGTAACCTTTTTCGTCGAGTCCACGTCGACCCGCCCGACCAAACATCTGCAATAATTCATCGGGCCGAATTTCATGTTCCGCATGTTCACTCGTATATTTTCTATCGGTAACGAGCACTGAACGCAGAGAAAAATTAATACCAGCGGCGAGTCCGGTAGTCGCCACCACGACGTCTAATTTACCTGATTTTGCCCAGGGCTCGATAAGTTCGCTGCGTTGTTGATAGGTTAATCCGCTATGATGCAATCCAACCCCTTGTCTTAATAATTTATATAAATCATCGCCCGCTAATTTTTTTTGTTCCGCGGTTAACTGTGGTCCATTGCCCAGTGGAAGGGCATAGGCGATATCTTTAGCGATTTGTTCAGCAGCTTTTCTTCGAGGTGCGAAAACTAAAATCGGTCCGAGGTCGGATTGCAGACCTTTAATCACGGCCCGTGCAATACTACTGCGAACTCCTTCCGGTTCTTTTGTTTCAAGTGCGTCTAACCAGATTTCTTCTAGTGGAACAGGTCGGCGGTATTCTTCGATCAGAGTGACATCGCGTCCGAGTGAGCTGAGCCATTCTACAATTGATTTGGGATTGGCGACGCTTCCGCTGAGCAAAAGAAGTTGCGTGGTTTTCGGGGCGAGGGCTAAAACAGTTTCGTAGGCCGCACCGCGACGGTTATCGGTAAGCATTTGGTATTCATCGATGACTAATAAGTCGGGCCCTTTGTTTTCTAGAAACTTCTGACGCTGGGTTTCGAGGGTGGCTACGATGATCGGTGCATTAAGGTTTTCACTGATATCGCCCGTGGCGATGCCGACATCCCAGCCCAGTTCGGACCATTCGGCACGCTTATCGTTCGCGAGGGCTCGGGTCGGTACCGTGTAGACTGCTTGGCCTTGGTGGCCGCCCTTAATAAATAACTCGAAGACGTGGGTCTTTCCTGAGCCCGTCGGAGCTTGAACAATAACGTCTTTCCCCGCACGGAGGGCGCGAAGGGCGGTCTGCTGCCAGAGGTCGGGTAGGATGAGACGTTGTTCCGACATATCTACTTTTCAGCAAACCGTGCTTGAACTTAGACGCAAGCCAATGGGTGTTTGCGATTGCGACAATCGGAGACCGTGTGCTAATAATTACCCACATGCCTATCAATAAGGACCTAGTACAAGGACTTAAGAAAGTAGATCGCGATCTCGCGTTCATGATGGAGTGCTTTGTCGAAGTGCTTGAGCAGTTAGGTCACAAAGATTTAGCCGGTACTTTGCCTTGGATGGGTAAACGTAAATTACGTGGCGTCCAAATTTTCTCGTACCGCGGTGTGCAGGCTTACTCAATCGCGTTTCAGTTGCTGAACATGGTGGAAGAAAATGCTTCTGCTCAATCCAGACGTCTGCGTGAGGATAAAAATGGACTCGCTTCGGATCCAGGTTCTTGGGGCAAAACTTTTAATCGTCTACGTGACCAAGGTTTGACCGACAAACAAGTCGCTAAGCGTCTTGGCGATATTCACGTTGAGCCAGTTTTAACTGCACACCCAACGGAAGCTAAACGAGCAACAGTTTTAGAAATTCACCGCGAACTTTATAAATTATTAGTTCGTCGCGAAAACAGCATGTGGACGGCCGCTGAACAGCGTGCCATCCGTGATGAAATCAAGGTCGCGCTCGAACGCTTGTGGAGAACGGGTGAATTTTATCAGCAGAAACCCGAGGTTCAGTCCGAACTTCGTAATATAAACTATTTTCTCTCCAAAGTTTTCCCCGATGCGATTCTGAGCATGGATTTACGGATGCGTCAGGCCTGGGAAGAGGCTGGTTTTTCGCCTGAGAAGATTGAACACCCCGATGCTCTACCTTTAATCACCCTCGGAACTTGGGTGGGCGGCGATCGTGATGGTCACCCCTTAGTCACCGCTGAAGTGACCACCAAAGCCTTAAATCTTTTCCGTACCACCGCGCTCAATATTGTTACCGAGCGACTCGAGACTCTTGGCCAGCGTCTTTCCTTGGGCGATCACCTACAACTTCCTCCCGCCGTATTTATCAAACAGGTTGAGAAGCATGCAGCTACACTCGGTGAGGTTGGAGAACAAGCCCTCGCCCGCAATATCGGTGAAACTTGGAGACAGTATATTAATCTTATTCGTCTTCGGATGCCTCCTGCCGTGGGTGAATGTCCTGCTACTTCACATAAAACTCCCGAAGGTATTGTCGCGGACCTACTTTTCTTAAGAGAAACTTTAGTCGAGGTCGGCGGTGCACAAATCGCCCGTTATGAAATCGATCCTCTGATTCGTTTCCTCCGTACTTTTGGTTTCCATATGGCGACGTTGGATATTCGTCAAAACAGCGCCTTCCACGATAAAGCGATTTCACAACTCATGACGGTCGCGGGGCTAGATGATACCGATTATCCACACTGGGATGAATCTCGTCGCCTTGGCTTCCTTGATTCAGAGCTACGCTCAACCCGTCCGTTTATTCGTTCGCAAGAAAGCATCGGTGCCGAAGCTGATGCCGTCATCGCCTGTCATCGCTCTTTAGTTACACATATCAATCAATACGGTTCAGAGGGCTTAGGCTCTTTAATCGTGAGTATGACTCGCTCAGTCTCCGACTTACTTTCCGTTTATTTAATCGCTCGTGAAGCAGGATTAACCGCCGGCGGATCCGACAGTCCTTATTGCTTACTTCCTGTAGTTCCACTTTTCGAAACTATTGACGACTTAGAACGCAGTACCGCCATCCTAGATGATTTTCTTTCACATCCTTTTACACGTCGCACTCTTGAGATGCGTCGCGATGCCGGAATCACTCGTGGCTTAACGCAGCAAGTGATGATTGGTTATTCGGACTCAAATAAAGACGGTGGTATTCTTGCCTCGCTTTGGAATCTCTATCGCGCCCAACAGAATTTAACTAAGGTAGGGGAGAAGCACGGCGTGCGTATCGTATTCTTCCACGGTCGTGGCGGTACCATTTCTCGCGGCGCTGGTCCTACTCACCGTTTTATCGACGCCTTACCGCGTGGAAGTATCAACGGCGAATTACGTGTCACCGAACAGGGTGAAAGTATTACCCAAAAATACGCTAATCATATTACCGCAGTAAATAATCTCGAATTATTACTCTCGGGTGTGACTCAGCATACGATTCTTGATGAAGTAGAAAAAGCTCAAGACGCAGCCATCAGTAAAGTGATGGATAAGTTCGCTGAGTTTTCTCGCGAAGCTTATCAGTCGCTCATCAAGACTCCTAAGTTCATCGATTTCTTCCGTCAGGTCACCCCGATTGATGTCATTGAGGCCAGCCGTATTGGCTCACGTCCTTCGCGTCGAACAGGTGCTGCCTCCCTCGAAGACTTACGTGCTATTCCTTGGGTGTTCTCGTGGAGCCAAGCTCGTTTCTATCTCTCCGGCTGGTACGGTGTCGGATCTGCCTTAGCACGTCTTAAAGAAGAAGATCCTAAGGGCTATGAATTGTTGAAAGACATGTACGACACCTGGCCGCCTCTGCGTTACATGCTTAAAAATGCAGCCACGAGCGTCATCGCCGCTAATCGTGGTATGATGCGTCTCTATGGTTCGATGATTACCGATAAGAAACTTAAGAATATTTTCCTTAAGCGTATTCTCGACGAACATTTATTGGCTCAGAAATTGCTGAACGATCTATCGAATAAAAAACTTACGGAAGGCCGTCCGCGCCTCCGCAAAGTTATTAAGCTCCGCGAAGAGGCCATCGACCTTCTGCACGAACAGCAAGTTGCACTCCTTAAAGATTGGAGAAAGAAATCGGCGGACGGTGATCGTAAAGAAGCCGATGCCCTAGTTCCTCAAATGCTACTTTCGCTCAACGCTATCGCCGCTGGTCTGCAAGCGACAGGTTGATTTAGATATGCTTCCAGAATTCGGTTAAGAACTTCGTCGCAAGCTGAGCCACGAGAACGATATTCCAAAAGACGAGTTGGAGGCCCAGCGAGGGTCCGAAGCCCATGCTTAACACCTGCGTGGCGGCGCTGGTAACGAGTAGAACAACGGTGCCAGTACAAAGTGAGACAACGAGGGTTTGCACCGCTTTGGGTACAAAACTCGATAGGCTGGTGTCGGCCATACAGATAGCTGCAAAGGTCAGGGCGATAGAAACTAGACCCACGGCGCCAATCGCGAGAAGTGATCCGTCTTTACCGAAGAAATGCTTAGCGGCTAGGCGACCCAGAACTGGGACGTAAATGACGACCATCGCAAGGGCGATCCAGAATCCGATTTCCGATCCGTTGCCGTAGGACTGACCGAGGATCGACTCAGCGTACTGTTTAACTGCACTCTCGAATGTGAGGGGGGTGGTGAGGTTAGGAATGTTCATACTGATGAAATTTTTATAAGAAAATTAAGGTCAGTGTCTACGCAGAAGGTTAGACCGTCCAGGCCTCGTGTGCCGAAGCCCAGAGGTCAAAGTTCAAGGGTTTCTTGCCCGTTGGAATCATACGATAGTGTCCGCCCGATGCCTTGATGATGGCGAGTCCCGCCGCCACATCCCATAAGTTCGTGCCTGATTCGTAATAGGTATCGGCGACGCCTTCACCCACATAGGCCAGAGCGAGCGCCGCGGATCCAATCATGCGAATTTTCTTATAACGTGATACTTCTTTTATAAATATTTCCATGGCGGGTGCGCTCTTGTCAGCCGCGGCAGGGAAGCCGGTCATAATGCAGGCATCATTAATTTTCTGAGCCCAGGCGGGTTTGATTTTCTTCCCGTTGATAAAGGTACCTTCGCCGGGCACGCCTAAATAAGTTTTTTTTAAATTAAAATTATAAATCACACCAAGCACGGGTTCAGGTCCACGCATGAGTCCGAGTGACACGCATGTACATGGCTGATCACGCAGGTAATTGTAAGTGCCGTCGAGTGGATCCACGACCCAGTAAAGTTCGTTGCCTGAAAACAATGAAGCATCACCACCGAGTTCTTCGCCGATGATAGGGATTCCTGATGATTTAAGTTTTTCTCGAACTAAATTTTCCGAATCCACATCTGCCTGCATTTTGACGTCATCATCCGTCTCAGAATTAATTTCCTTAGTCGCTCCATGGAGCAGGAGATCGCCGGCCGCTTGAGCGGTCGCCACGGCTAAGGTCTTGAGTGATTCGAGAGAATGTTGGCTCACGCTGGCATCTTTAAACATTTCCCCCGTATCGCAAACCCAATGAATTGGGCTAACAAAAAGCCCAGTTTTTAGGCTGGGCTTTGGTTGGATGAGGGAAGGCGAGACTTACGGAAGCTCGGTTGTACCCATCAGGTAGCGATCGCACTCGCGAGCAGCGCCACGTCCTTCATTAAAGGCCCAGACGACGAGACTTTGACCACGACGGCAGTCACCCGCGGCAAAGACGCCAGGGAGGCTCGTAGTGTACTTCTCGTGCTCAGCCTTGATGTTGGTACGAGCGTCGCGTTCGACATTTAAAGCGTCGAGGAGAGGCTGTTCGGGTCCGAGGAAGCCCATCGCCAATAATACTAATTGTGCATGCATGACTTTTTCAGTTCCAGGAATGTTTTGAGGAACGAACTGTCCTTTGTCGTTCTTCTTCCATTCGACTTGAACCGTGTGAACGGCCTTCACATTGCCAGCTTCATCATTTTCAAACTTGGTTGCGGTGGTAACGTAAACGCGAGGATCGGAACCGAACTTAGCGGCCGCTTCTTCTTGTCCGTAGTCGACTTTGTAAGTCTTGGGCCACTCAGGCCATGGATTATCTTTTTGGCGAGTGAGGGCTGGCTTAGGCATGATTTCAACCTGAGCGACAGACTTACATCCGTGGCGAAGGGAAGTGCCTACGCAGTCAGTACCGGTATCACCACCACCGATAATCACGACGTCCTTACCTTTAGCGGTAATGAAGTCGGCGCTGGATTCTCCGTTGAGAACGGACTTGGTGTTCGCACTGAGGAAATCCATCGCGAAGTAGATGCCTTTACCTTCGCGACCAGGAATAGGGAGGTCGCGAGGTTTAGTTGCACCGGTGCAAACAACGATGGAATCAAAATCCTTACGGAGTTGTTCAGCGGAAATATCTTTTCCAACGTTCACACCACATTTGAAAGTAACACCTTCGTCTTCGAGTAAGCGAATACGGCGGAGAACGACTTCTTTTTTATCGAGCTTCATGTTCGGGATACCGTACATGAGTAAGCCACCTGGACGGTCGGCACGTTCGAAGACGGTGACGTTGTGACCAGCGTGATTTAATTGAGCCGCTGCGCTGAGTCCGGCAGGACCAGAACCAATGACGGCAACTTTCTTGCCAGTGCGTTTAGCTGGAGGACGAGCGACAACCCAACCGTTTTCCCAACCTTTATCGATAATCGAAACTTCGATATTTTTAATAGTAACGGGTGGCTTGTTGATTCCTAAAACGCAGGCGCCTTCACAAGGAGCAGGGCATACGCGACCGGTGAACTCAGGGAAGTTGTTGGTTTTGTGTAAACGATCCAACGCTTCTTTCCAGAGTCCGCGATACACGAGATCGTTGAACTCAGGAATTAAGTTATTAATCGGACAGCCACTGGCCATGCCGCTGATCATTTTTCCGGTATGGCAGAAGGGGACGCCGCAATCCATGCAACGTGCACCTTGCTTGCGAAGTTTTTCATCGCTGTGGTGATGGTGAATTTCCTTCCAATCACCAATGCGGGTAAGCGCATCGCGGTCAGCGGGTAATTCGCGTTGGAATTCTACAAATCCTGTTGGTTTTCCCATATGATTTAAATCGTTTAGTGGTTAGGTGTTTAGGATTATCCTCCGCCGACACGAGCAACGTCGCGTGCATTGATTTCGAAAGCTTCGTTGAGGGCAGCGTCACCGCTGAGACCTTTAGCTTTAGCTTGTTCAATCGCTTCGAGAACACGCTTGTAGTCCTTAGGCATGACCTTGACGAACTTCGTGGAGTAATTCTTCCAGTCAGCGATAATCTTCGTAGCTTTCTTCGAGCCGGTGAGATCAGCGTGACGTTCGATTAAATCTTTGAGTTCGGATAAGTCTCTCTCTTCGAGTTTTTCGAGTCCGACCATTTGCTTGTTACAACGAACAGCGAAGTCAGCCTTCTCATCGAGAATGTAAGCGACACCACCGCTCATACCTGCGGCGAAGTTGCGTCCAGTTTCACCGAGAACGACCACGCGTCCACCGGTCATGTATTCGCAACCGTGATCGCCAATGCCTTCAACGACAGTGGTGACGCCCGAGTTACGAACGGCAAATCTTTCGCCCGCGACACCGCGGATAAAGACTTCACCGGAGGTTGCACCGTAGAGAGCAACGTTACCGATGATGATATTGTCTTCAGCAGGGAAGGTCGCTTTTGCGTCAGGCTTAATAATAATCTTACCACCTGAAAGGCCTTTACCTACATAGTCATTCGCATCGCCTTCGAGGGTGATGGTTACGCCGGGAGGAACGAACGCACCGAGACTTTGTCCGGCACTACCCTTGAAGTTCAATTGAATGGTGCCTTCTGGTAGACCTTCCCAATGCTTCTTGGTGATTTCGTTACCGAGAATAGTTCCGACTACGCGGTGAGTATTCTTGATTGCAGAATTGATGACTACTTTTTCTTTCTTATCGATCGCTGGACGGCACTTCTCGAGTAAGAGAGTTAAGTCGAGTGACTTATCAAGACCGTGGTCTTGAGTTTCGGTGCAGTAACGACCGACCTCGCTACCCACTTTAGGTGAGTAGAGAAGTTTGGATAAATCGATTCCCTTTGCTTTCCAGTGTTCAACAGCGTGACGTGCTTCAAGGATGTCAGTGCGGCCTACCATGTCGGTAAGTTTACGGAATCCGAGTTGAGCCATGATCTCGCGAACTTCTTGAGCAATAAAGTTCATGAAGTTAACCGCGTGTTCAGGATCGCCCGTGAAGTTCTTACGGAGTTCAGGGTCTTGGGTCGCAACACCGACAGGGCAAGTGTTGAGGTGGCAAACGCGCATCATGATGCAACCGAGTGAAACGAGAGGAGCAGTCGCAAAACCAAATTCCTCAGCACCGAGTAACGCAGCAATCACGACGTCACGACCGGTCTTTAATTGTCCGTCCGCTTCAACCACGATACGAGAACGTAGATTGTTGAGGAGCAGAGTTTGGTGAGTTTCGGCGAGGCCGAGTTCCCAAGGTAAACCCGCGTGCTTGATGGAAGTTTGTGGTGATGCACCAGTGCCACCATCGAAACCAGAAATCAGAACAACGTCTGCGTGTGCTTTCGCGACACCAGCAGCGATGGTTCCAACGCCGACTTCAGAAACGAGCTTCACACTAACGCGTGCAGCACGGTTGGCATTCTTTAAGTCGTGAATGAGTTCGGATAAATCCTCGATCGAGTAAATATCGTGGTGTGGGGGAGGAGAGATGAGTCCGACGCCAGGAGTGGAGTGACGAACTTTCGCAATCCAAGGATAGACCTTACCACCAGGGAGCTGACCGCCTTCACCAGGCTTTGCACCTTGGGCCATCTTGATTTGTAATTCGCGGGCTTGAGTGAGGTAGAGACTGGTTACACCGAAGCGACCAGAAGCAACCTGCTTGATCGCGGAATTCTTGGAATCACCGCGCTCATTGGTCCAAGTAAAACGATCAGGGTCTTCGCCACCTTCACCGGTGTTCGATTTTCCACCGATACGGTTCATTGCGATCGCGAGACTTTCGTGTGCTTCTTTCGAAATCGAGCCGTAGCTCATCGCACCCGTTTTGAAACGCTTTAAGATTTGTTCAACGCTCTCAACTTCTTCGATCGGAATTGATTTCTGTGGTTTTAATTCGAGTAAGCCACGAAGCGTGAAAATCTGACTCATCTGTTGGTTGACCAAGGATGAATAGGTTTTGAACGTATCGAAGTTATTCGTGCGAACAGCTTTTTGAAGAGAGTGAATGACTTGTGGGCTGAAGAGGTGACCTTCACCTTCATTGCGCCACTGGTAGTCGCCACCGACTTCGAGAGTTTGAGGATGTTCAACGCGCTCAGGGAATGCGTTAGCGTGACGGCTGATGGTTTCTGCAGCAATCGCAGCTAAATCAGAACCTTCAATGCGTGTCGCAGTGCCAGTGAAATATTTATCAACGACTTTTTGTTGGAGACCTACGCACTCAAAGATTTGAGCGCCAAGGTAACTTTGAATCGTGGAGATACCAATCTTCGATGCGACTTTAACAATACCTTTAGTCGCAGCCTTCACGTAATTCTTACAGGCAGTGTAATGATCAACGCCTTCCAAGAGTTTTTCTCGGATCATGTCATCCAGCGTTTCGAAGGCGAGGTATGGATTGATTGCGGCACAACCATAACCAATGAGCGTACAGAAGTGGTGAACTTCGCGTGGTTCGCCTGACTCGAGAATTAAACCTACCTTGGTACGTTTACCTTCGCGGATGAGGAAGTGGTGAAGTCCAGAAACAGCTAACAGGGCAGGAATCGCAGCGTTGCTACGATCTACACCACGGTCGCTGAGGATGATGATGTTCGCACCCGCATCGATATGCAGGCTGGCCTGACGGCAGATTTCATTCATCGCATCTTCAAGACCTTTAGCACCTGCTTTAGGATTGAAGAGAGTTGGAATGGTTACCGAGCGGAATTGACCTTGGGTCACGTCGCGTAATTTCGCCAACTCTTCGTTGGTTAAAATCGGAGTCGTTAATTCGATGAGGTGACAGCTTTGTGGATTTGGATCCAGCAAGTTGCGCTCAGGTCCGATGGTGGTCACGGATGACGTCACAATTTCTTCGCGGATACAGTCAATCGGAGGATTGGTAACTTGGGC
>Ga0209191_1000522_pt1 | contig 29432 bp, 50 predicted proteins | sample S_130626_EF_Meta_FD_187320 | JGI IMG/M metagenome (GOLD analysis project Ga0209191, IMG submission 187320) | Freshwater microbial communities from Lake Simoncouche, Canada to study carbon cycling - S_130626_EF_MetaG (SPAdes) (version 2) | ecosystem: Environmental > Aquatic > Freshwater > Lake ...
CCCCTACAAATGAATCAGCCCAGTAGGTTACTGATATTTTGCGAAATGCTGCCATATTAATAAAAAAGAAAAGCCAGTCTGTGTCAGAGTACAGAACTGGCTTTAGGTTGTTTTAACCCTTAAAATAACCCGAAGACTCTGACCCCTTCGGCTTATTATTTTGCAATATAAAACTAATTCTTAGATAGTAAAACTTTTTTTACTTCTTTTTTGGCAGAATACTTAGCTGAGTAGTAAAGCTTTTTGTAGTCCTTATCTAGCTCTTTGGCTATATGGTTTTGCCATTGGTTGAATTTTTGATTTTCCATATTAATTGTGATTTATAAGCGCATCTTTTACTTCAAGCCAATAGTCTACATCTTGAATCTCGCAGTAGTTTAAAAGCAATTCTATAAACAAAATACTACTAGCTATTGCCTCCTCTTTACTTTGTTTAATTTTTACTTGAGCATCCTTAAATTTCTTAATTAAATCGGTTGCCTTTTGCTTTGGACTTTGTTTCATAGCTTAACTATTAATATTAAATCTATCTGCCTTTGCCTCATAGTTACCAGTACGCATATAGGCTAATTCCATTCTAACTTCTTGCCAGTAAGCTGAATCTAACTCGCCATCGATTCTATCTTGTATTATTTCATAAACACAAATTAATGCAGCTTCTCTAGTCAAATCAAAATCCATTGTAAAATCTAAAGTAAATCTTCGTATTAGCTGGTCTGCTTTTTCCTTCGGTGTCATATTCTTGTAAGTTTATTAATGTTCCAGTTTGGTATTCCAATTGTTTTATTTACTAAATCAGGATGGTTAAAAATTAGCGTTCTTTCGCCTTCTGTTGTACCAACTAATCTACTTTCAAACTCTTGACTAGAATTACCTAGCTTGTAGTCTACGTGGTACATTTCGCCCATTGAAAGTTTATAATTATTTACCTCATAAATCTTAATCGGTAATCCACTTTCTGATTTTAAAACTTCTATTACTTCTCTCATTATTTTATGTTTAGTTCTTCCATTATTAGTTTAATTTCTTCCATTACTTCTGGGTAGTTTACTTTACCATAAACCGTTTGCTGGATTATTGGCAAGCTCCATTCCCTAGCGCTAAAGGGTTGAATCCCCTTAGCGTTTAGACGGTCAGCGCATAGCTGGTATAAATTCATTTTTTTTATCTTTTGCATTTCTTTTAATTAAAATTTCTGTAAGGTCTTTCGCCTATAATCTTTAATCCATTCCAAAGTTGTTCTTGCTCGTATTTATTATAGTCTTCTTGTGAAGAAAACATTTGTATTGTTGTTAAATAAGAGCCTAAAGAACTTTTTAAATCTAATTGTAATACTTGTGGATAAATACTCGGAGCTGGCTTAATTATAAGCTCTTCGCTTTGTAAATAAAATCCTCCATCTAACCAAGACTTTTCAAATAAATCAAAATCGATTTTAGTTTCAAAGTCCTTAGTTACTTTCCATTTGCTACCTTGTAGATTTACAAATGTAAATTTTAGGTTTTGCTTATACATAGCTAGAATGGTAAGTCAGTTGGAATTTCTGGAGCGTTCTGACGTGGCATCTCAGAGTCATAAATAACCTTTCCATTACCAATATAAACTTTTGGTGTTTTAGTATCACGTTCTTCTTTGGTTTGAGATACCCAAATAGAAGCATTATTTCCATATTGGTCTGGTGTATCATTTAAAGAGATTGTGATGTTTACAGATTCCTCTCCAGTACGTTTGTTCGTGTAGTGAGTTAAGCCTTGTAATTTAGACTTGTTAATTTGAGCATTGATTAATTTTCCCATTTTATTTATTGATTTGTTGTTTACGAGTTTTGAATGCTTCTAAATCGCTAGGAGTTAGTGAGCTTTTAAATGAATTATAAAGTAATCCTAGTTCATCTTCTGTATGCACGTTTGTAAGCATATCTAAGCGAAACTTAGGCGATTGTGCTACTGGCATTGAAGAACCAGCTGCATCCGTGTCTTTGTCGGTCACAATCCCGAGGCAGCTCGAAAGGGCATAACGACGAAAGTAGGAAACACCCGCTCCGTAACTCTGATACTCATTCATTGCGCCTAGCTTTACAAGCGGAATAGTAGTGAAACTCTCTAATTGCTCTCCAGATTCTACGTGAAAAAGAATCGTTCTAATCCCATTGTCTTGAAGTAGTTGCGTAAAGCATAGCTTATGTTTTTTAAGTAGCGGATTAATAACGCTAAAGATTTGCGGTAAATCCGCATAAGTGTAATTGTGACCTTTAGTATCCTTGTGGATAATTGGGCAATCGTTCTGGAAATCAGATAACGCTTTAATTAAGTTTTTCATTTGTGTTTAGATTAAGTTAAAAAAATATTGAATTTCTGTCCGTTGTAATCAAAGTAAATATCTAGTTCTAAATCTAAGCTAGACTTAACTTCCATATTTCTATTTAAGGTGTCAATAATAATTTCTCGAACTGCATCTCGTGTTTCATTGATATGACCTTGTAGAACTATTGCAGAACTACTAAGAGTTATTGCATAAAAGTTTGTTAAGTCCAGATTATACTGGTCTATAAATTTATTTAATGTTTTTAATTTATTTTCCATTTGATAAGATATTTACAAGTTTAGAATTTGATTTAGAGCATTCGTTTTGAATTAAGTCTTTGACTGACCAAAGCTCTGCATTATACGACCAAGTCATAGTATATAAACCAGCTTCGTCTTTGAATTGTGCTTTTAAGATAGACATAGCTTATATGTTTTGAATGAAGTAAATGATATAGTAAGTAATATAAACGAATGTAGAAACTAGAATAGCTCCAGCGATGTCGTTTTTGTCGATTTGTTTAAGATGCTCTCTCATTTTGATTGTGTTTAGAATTTATTATTTAATTGAATAGCCTAATTTTAAATAAAAGTTTTTACCCTCTTCAAGTAGCTCATTTGAGTATCTTGATTTTGAAATTAGAATAGTTGTCCAATCTGAAATTTGATTGTTTTTACGCACTTGAAAAGCGCAAATAAAGTTTTGGATAAAATCAGATGAAACAATTTTTACATCTGGCATGAATAAGTATTCCATAATATTATAGTTTAGAATAGCTACGTTGCTATTGTGAAACAAATATAATAGATTGGTTTGGAAATAAAAAACTTTTTTAATCTTTTTTTTAACATATTTTGTAAAATATATTTAATCAATTCGGGTTATAATGTAAAATAGCCTTAATGTTATACAATATATTGAACACAAAAAAGCCCCTAGATAATATCCAGAGGCTTTCTATACACAATTCTAAACCTATAAAAACACTATTTTATGAAAAACAATCTAAGTTAAACTATTTTTCCATCTTTTATCATAATATTAGAAACTTTTGTTTTGCCATTTTCAATATAAACCATAGCCATCCCGTTATTGTGCTGAGCAAAAGGATAATATTTAGGAGACAACTGGGTTAAGCATCCAGTCGAGTAAGTATGAAAGAACTCTTTAAAGCCATTCTTTTTAGTTGTGCTGGTCGTTCTATGAACGTGACCTATAATCGTATTACAAAAAGTTTTATTGAACGTAGATTGCGAAGGATTCATACCTCCAGCCATAAGCTCATGACCATGTAATATTAGTAAATCTGCAAGCTCTATACCTTGCCAATCTGGAACGTATATTAAATTTAGTTTATCTAAGCGAAAGAACTGCTCAAACTGCATCTCATGTAATTGGCTAAACTCTTCAGCTTGTTCGTTAAGATAACGCTGCCAGCGATTTTCATGGTTACCCATCTTATAATAAATAGGTATATGAGGAAATAAATCTCTTACTTTTTGTAAGAAGTTTCTTCCCATCTCAATTTCTCTAGGAAAATCTCTTAAATCTTTTTCTTTCTCATGTCTAGAGATTGCATAGAAGTCGAAGATATCGCCATTTAATATTAAGCAGTCTATTTGTTCTTCTCTTAAATATTTGATTGCACAAGTTAAAGCGCTAAGAGAATGATATGGAACGTGAATATCTGAAAGGATGCCAACTTTTTTAAAGTCATCTTTTATTTTTAAACTAGTGTATTCTTTACCAAGACTTTCTTCTATTCCGAAATTATCTACTTCGCTAAGGTCAAATGATTCTATTACCGCATTTGGTCTAGTCTTTTTAAAATGTTCAGAACGAGCTTTAACTGAAATACCACATCTACTTAAATGGCGATGAAAGTTTTCTTGAGTATCAAATCCGTAACTTGCAAAGTTCTCTCGTTCAAAATCTACACGAGTTAAATTGACCGAAAAGAAATGTTCTTTAATTGCTTGCGCCTTATTATTTAATTGCATTAAATCCAAATTTAAGGTAAAGCCAAGTTACCAAAGCTAAAAACTCAATAAGTAAAAGCCAAACTACCCACATAGGTACTCTATACTTTATAACTTCTTTGTCTCTAAATATAATACTTTTACCAAGTGAAGATTTATAATTATTTTCTATTTGCGTACGCATAGAATCTAAATCTATCTGGGCTTGAATATTTCCACCTACCGAGCGAATTATTACTCGTCCTTGTGGTGTTGCTATCTTGCTATAAAAGTTTGTGAGAAGCCCAGTAGAATCACAAGGACTAACGATTGTTAAAGTATCGTGAAAAGCATTATACTTTTCTACTATTTTCACGCTTTGTATGGTATCGATTCTAACGACTTCTTTATACTCAGTAATAGATTTACTAGGCTTGCAAGATAAGAATCCAACACAAGCCAAAAGAATAAGGAATTTTTGCATATCTATGAGAAATAAAGGTTGGCTTCTGCTTGTCTTCTTCTGGTTAATCCTTTTAGAACGGTTCCATTAGCTTTATTCCATTTCATAAACTCATCCGCAATAGTCACATCGTTTGGATTTACGTTTACCTTTTTGATTAAGGTTGACTTCTGGAGATTTCCAGCTCCTAGATTATAGCAGAAAGAAACCAAAGCATCGAATTGAGATTGTGATATGTCATCACGACAAAACGAATCAACTGCTTTTTCATAAGTAGATAGAGAATTTTTAAGTAGCTCTTCGGCTTGTTGTTGTGTTATCTTTGGGTCTTGTAAAGTAACTTTCTTACCGTTCATATAGTAAGTGTTGCCGTAACCAATCGTATTTATACCCCCAGCGCAGACATATGGCACTAGGCTCAATCCTTCAAACTGCTTTATTAGGTCTACCCCTTTTTGGCTTAATTTCGTTATTCTCATCAAGGATGTTTAATTTAGATTTAAGCGTGGAATTTTCGCTTTTAAGACTATGTACTTCAGCGGTTAGATGGTCAATTTTTTCACTTAATTCTTTTACTTTGTCTGTCATATCTTGAGCCATCTCTCTCCAAATTTTAATCGCTGCTTCGGTATTCGACAACTCCCCACCTTGTATGTCTACATTCTCTTTTTTGCGTGTGCTAAAATAAGTTGCTAAAGAAGCAATAGTAGCCGTAAGAATATTAGTAAACCAGTCGGGTAGGGAGTTAAGCACCTTTAATCTTTTTTAAGTTTGTGTAAAATTTGAGCCTTTGCAATAATAGCAAAGTTCTCGCTATCCTTAACAAAGTTCTTTAAAGTCTCTTGGTCAGAAGTATCTAGGTCAAGAACCTCTCCTTTATTAAGAGCTAAAGCCCACTCCCAAAATTTAAGCGCATCTCCTTTAGATTGTTGAACAAGTGAGTTAGCTACTAACTTACCAGCGTTAGCGTTTTCAATGGCTTTCCCATCTAAATCGACTAAGTTAAAGTTTAAATCAATTTTCATTTTTTTGTTGTTTGTTTCACTATAAACGTAATTAGATATTTTTTGTTTCTAATTTTCGAATGGTAAAGGATAAGCGACTAAAGGAGGATTTAAAAAATTCTCAATCTGTGCATCTAAGTTCGCCTCGATTGCTTCGCAGTCCAAAGATGATTCAAGCCATCCTTCGACCATTTCTTTTGTCACTTCATCGTAAGGAGTGAAGCTCGCCTCGTGTGGCGCTGTAAGACTTAAAGCTCCATACGTATCGGAAGTTAAGACTACTACTCCATCCTCTTCGTATTGCTTCTGCGCTCTGTAATGAATTACGCTAATTACTTTGTCCATTCCATCAAGTGATGGGATAGAGTCTAATTGAGATATTACCCAGTTAAATGCCATATTATTGTTTGTTTAATAAAGATTTTAATTCTTGAATTTGAACTTGTTGTTCTTGAACTGCTTTAGTTAATGCTGCTACAATAGGATTAAAGTTAAGTCCGATAAAATCTCCGCTTTCTACATAAGCATTAGGGATTACAGACTTTACATCTTGAGCGATAAATCCAAGTTCCTTTTGACCTTCGCTTTCATCTGATTTCATTCGGTACAAAGTAGGCTTTAATTGCATTACTTCATTTAATCCAATGTTTGAAACCTCAAAATCTTTCTTTTTATTTTTATCAGATAAAGGAGTGTAAATACCATTTGAGTTATTAAAGTTTCCTACATTAGACCAAGACCCGCTATAATGCCACAAACACAAATTTTGTGAAGCATTGCTTTGAATTACCCACCCTCTAGCATTTGGAGAATCAAATATATTAACGTGAGAACTAGCTCCAATAGTAGAGCTACTTGCAGGACCATTTAAGAATAAATAAGGAGTAGAACCTACTGCATTTAATTCTGCAAAATTTCCAGCAGAAGTTCCTACTCGCATATTTCCTGATACTAATAGTTTTGCTCCTACATCCGTTGTGGTGCCTATTAGGACATTCCCCCCGCTAGTAATCCGCATACGTTCGGTAGCCGCAGTTTCAAAAACTAAATTATTATCTGCACCAATAGAAGCAGCAGATGAACGAATTCCTAAATATCCTGTGTTATTAATTGCATCAGTCCAACTAATCATATTAGCTAATGATGAACCTTGAACTGATAGTTTGTTACTCGGCGAAGTAGTTCCGATGCCTACGTTGCCAGAACTAGCCACCCATAATTTAGGACTTCCATCAATAGATAATGCTAAAGGAGAACTACCAGATTGAGTAGTAATATATCCATAACTTCCTGATACATATCCAATTCCTATTCCATATCCGCTTGCATCATTTGTTTTGAAAATAGTATTTGTTCCTGATAAATTACTTCCCGCCGTAACACTACTCGAAAACGTGGCTGCGCCTGCTGAAGTTACTAAAAATACAGTATTAGTACCACCACCCCAATAACCAAAACTAGAAGTATTTGCGTTATTATAATTGAAGTTTAAATTTCCATTATATCCTTGTCCAGCAGTTGCAGTAAAATAAGTAGCACTAGCATTTGCACTAAACGTAGCACTTGTACCGCTTAAAGCTCCGGTAAGTGTGCCTCCGCTTAAAGGTAGGTAAGAGGATAAATTGCTAGTAAGGGCAATAGTTCCACTTGCATTAGGCATTGTAAACTCATAAGCTGCATTACCGTGAATAAACTTAGTAGCTTTTGTATTTGTGCTATTAATAAATTCTACGTGGTTAGTATTAGCTTTAAAATGAGAATAACCAGCAATACTTGCATAACCTACGGTTTCACTAACAAAAAGTAAATCGTGTTTTGAACCCGAAAAAAAGTATTTAATACCAGAAATAGTTTCAGCTCCCGTATTATGAACTACAGAAGAATCTAAAGCATAAGTGCTATTATCGTAGCTTATTGTAGTTCCGCTAATTTTAACGAATCCAGTTCCAGATAATGCCGCTTGCTTGCCGTTAAATGTAGTCCAATCGGTAGAAGTTAAATAACCATTTGCTGAACTTGTCGCAGCAGGAATTGAAACCGTATTTGTTGAACGTGATAAAGGTGTGTTGAAAGTCAAAGGTTGCTCAGGAGTATAACCTAAAACCGTTGCAATGCTTTTGTTCTTCCAAAGGCTAGTAGATGATTCGTAGAAAATACCTTGATTATTAGCAACCGATGAAATTGCTACATCGTGAATCTCATCTAGTTCATAACCGTTTTGAATCTTAACCTCAATTTGTCCTTGATTCGGATGTGAACGAGTTACAACACCGATATAAACTAAGTGAGCTGGGGCTAATTGCTTAGTCGTTGTATAAGTTCCAGCCGTTGTAGATGAAAGATATAATTGTACTCCTTCGCTAAGTGCTGAAGTATCTAAGCCAGTTATATCTCCAACACAAACGATATAGCCATTAGAGTTATTAGAAATGTTAGCTTGACACATTCCAAACGTTTGTGCAGAAGTAGAATCTCCCGTAGCAATAGCTTTTGAAACGGTAGGCTTATTGCCAGTCGCTCCCGAAATATAAACAATTGTACCTTTTGTTAATGTTGCTCCCGTTGTATTTCTTACTTCACGAACTAAAGTGCCAGATTGCCCAGCAACTGGAAACGTAATTAATGAGCCATCGCCAGCAATGTATTGAGTAGTGTCTCCAGTTGGGTCATCAAACTTTGCATTTAAAGCAGTTACTAAATCTGATTGACTTGATAACGTTCCAGTTATTGCACCCCATACCGCACTAGAATCTTTGATTTCAATATAAGCCGAACCAGACCAGCGGTAAATAAAGTTTGTATCTAAGGTAATATATATCTTGCCAGTTTCGCCAGTCGCAGGAAGTGCAGCATAATTAGCAACTTCAACTACATCATCAACATAAGAAGGAAGCTGAGAAGATGGAACTTTACCACCAACTAAATCAGCTTTTAAACCTAGAGCCGTATTTAAATCAGTTTGATTAGAAAGCGTTCCAGTTATTTGTCCCCAAGCTACCCCAAAATTTCCCGTTAAGGAATTGATATTAATTTCAACAACCGTAGGAGTAACGTTAAGCGTTATATCCTCTCTATTATCAATGATATTGACATCAATTACCTCATCAGTTGATTGAGATGTAATTTCGATTAAATTGGTAGTTTCAGTAACTATGATGTCTATAATATCTTCCATTTCTTAGCGTGTTACTTCTGGTGTAATATTGAATCCTCCTTTTACGTATGTCTTTACTTCTCCACTAGATAAAATAAATTGAATATCATAAACGTAATTAAAAACTTCAATGTCAATTATTTGAGCATTTATCTTGAATTGCCCAGCCGCTGCATTAGTAATAGTAATTCCAGCAGAAGATACCGAAGTCAATGATAATGCTGGAGTAGTATCAGAGTAACACTTACGAAGTTGCATTTTAATTGTTGCTCCAGTTAAGTTAATAGCAGTGCTATTTTTCTTTACTTCGAAAGCTACTTGATTAAATGTATCGCCTTTTATATGCGTAAAATTAAGAGCCATTTTCTATTTTGTTTAAATAAACCTTTAGTTTTTTAATGTTCGATTTTTTTGGCTTATAAGTACCAGCCTGAAAACGAACTTTGCTTGTCGGGGAACATATCTGCATTGTTATTTGTATTATATTCTGGATATGAAGACTGGTTAAAACACATAAAATCAATAAACCTACGAGTGTAGTGTTCAGCTATTGAGCGTTCTTTTTCTACAAGATAATCTACCTCAGCTTTATCTACGTTTTGAGAGTTTTCGCTATTATGCTTAAATACTCCTTTATTAGCGATTGTGTAAGCTGCAAAAGGTAAAAACTCTACCATAGACCAATGGATAACCATAGGCTTAATATACACGTTTAAAAGCATTGTATAAGGGCTAGTTAAATTAGCCGCTACAATACCATCGTTTATTTTATTAAATAGCTTAGTTCCTAGATATCCTTGAATATGTGTATCTTGAGCAACTTTAACCCATTGAATAAATTTATCTACATCTAGGTTTCCGCTAACTGCGGTAAACTTTACAATGTCATCGCGACTTACAAATAATGCTTGTGCCATTTCTTATTTTGGTAAAAATCCTTTATTAGGCATATTAATAGGAGCCGTGTAAACTAATTGATTGTCTTTTTTATAACCTTTTCCATCTTCTTTGTTAAATGGAGCTGGTAAAATCTCCCCTGCTTTTCTTGCCTCTGCTGGAGTTATTTCTTCTGCTCCTTTTCTGCGTGGGTCTATAAAACGTTTATAAGTTTCACGAGTCCAAAAATGATGGCAAGCTCCGCCACCTTTGTACAAAAATATGTCATAAGTATCTGCTCCTCTCGGGCCCCATCCCGGATTAGTATTTGTCTTTTGACTCATTGCTTCTATATCTTCTTTACGATATAATTTATTTAGTTGAGTCATTTTTTTACAAAACTCCCTAGACTTTTCAGTAGTTTGACCATTATATCTATAACGTGAAGCATAAAGTTTACCATCTTGAGAACTTCCAATATTTGGTCTTGCTACTCCAGTAGTTACAAACTCCCACGCTTTAGATAACAAAGACTTTTCTGGGTTGTTTAAAGCCTCTAGCTCCGCATCTAAGCGAGCTTCATCCTCATATGATACTTGTCTACTATCAATTAATTCCCACTCGTTAGGGTCAAGTTCTTCTCCAAACTCTTCTAGGTTTAATTCGTCTAAATGCTTAGATAATTTAATCCCAGTTTCTTCTTCCATTGTAGCCGCATCCATTACTGGATTTTGGTCAATAAATTCTAAAGGTTGTAAAGTCTTAAAGTAAAGATTTAAGCTAATAGTATTAAAAGCTAAAATTTTATCAATAGCATCTAAAATTGTTCCTTGTTTAGGACGAATTGTCATATTATCAAACAAGATAGAAGCATTCTTTAACTCATCTGCATTAGAGGTAAAACCATTACTTGAAGGAATACCAAAAAGTAAACCACTAGTAATAGAGTGTCCTAATAAAATCTTGCCACGAGATTCTTCACTTAAATAAGTATAGTGAGCTGGAGCATCATTTAATGGAACGTTATCAATAGTAGTTCTTTTAGTTTCATCGCTATTGAATGAAACAACAATTTTAGCACCACTAGCTCCAGTTAATTTTCGCTTAACATCCGCAGCTTGTAAAGCCATTTTCTCTTCATCTGGAACTCCGTTATTAAAGTTAATAACCGAAGTAGGAGAGAATCCGTTTTGTACATCGTTAATTAAATAGTCAGCTATCTCTTCTTCTAATTGAGTATAAGGCAAAGCACCAATATAGTCTACATTAGAATAGTATTTTTGTCCTACTGAATAATCTCGTACACAAAGAATCTCTAGCGTTTTATCGCCATAACCAAAAGCACCAATACGTTTAGGAACAAAGTTTTTAACATCTGACCAATTATCAGAATAATAATACCCAGTAATTTCGCCTTTCTCATTACATTTCTCCGCTCTAATTAATTGAGCTGGTGCATGTTCAATTCTTACAATAGCATTCTTTGCCTTGTTATAAATTACTTGAAAATATCCTTGACCTAAAAGCTTATAGTCCGTAATAACGCACTTTAAGACATCGGGTCTAAATAACATTTTCATTTGAGCATACTCATTAGGCTTCTTATTTGAATCAGTAGCATCTAAACCACGACCATAGATTAATTTAACGATAGAGTTAATAATGCTATTATTAGTAGTCGAATTATTATACCGATTAATTAAATACTGAAAATAGTCGTTATCATCGCCAAATTCAACCCAAGCTTCTCTATTAGATTCTTTGGATTGCGGTGGCTTATGCGATTCAAAATTAAAAACGTGAACGTTACTCATAGAAAATTATGTTTTGTTCGTTTTGTACGTATTGGTCTTTATTAACGCTATACGTTCCGATTGTTTGATTAGTACAAAATACTTTGTCACGATAAATTAATTCATCATTTTGCTGAATAATCATCGTATAAAAATGCCCTTCTTTTAAAGCTAAAATCTTTGAGAAAGTAAGATAGTATGAAACTTGAGTACAAGTAATTGAATACTCAGTTGTAACGTTAGTTGTTTCATTAGTCAAAAAAAGCCTATTGCCCGCATTTCTACGAGTAGGCACAAATTGCACCGTTTGAGCCGTTCCTATTTCTTTTAAAACTATCATTATTGTATAAACGCTTTTTAATATCTTTTGTTTCTAAAACGAAAAAGGGTAGGACATCAGCCTACCCAGTTTCAAACCTCAAACAACAAAACTAATTAAGAACCAGTTACGATTGTAAAGCCAGCCGTTGTCAATGATACAGAAATAAAGTTAGCAGGTACTGGCTCTTGACCCATTAGGGTTAAAGTGTAACCGCTTAAATCTCCCATTGCTGCACCAGTCACGATAGTACCGCCAGATACTTCCATACCGTTCTTTAAACCGCAATAGAAAAAGTTTCCATTATTATCTTCTACAATAACTTGAGGACGTCCGTAAGACAAAAGCTTAATTTGCTTATGGTCTACAACAGACAATTTTTTTAATGTTAAATTCAAAGTTTGCTCGAAGAACGTAGTTCCGTTCTCACGAGAAGAAGTAATAGTTTGCTCGAAAGAACTATTACCTTTTAAGTCGTACTTAAATCCACTTGGAGTACCAGCTACCGCAGAGATAGCATCAGTATTCGTAGCATCATAAGTAACTCCCGTAGCATCGCCCTCGTTAATAAAGTATACGGCTTTTAATCCACCGTTACTTGTTTTACAAGGCTCAATTCTGCCTAAAGAAATATCACAAGCCATTTTATAAAATTTAAAAGATTAAAAATAAGCACCCCGAATTAACGAGGTGCTATTAACGCTAATTAGTTAGCAGAGTTAGTGATACCATAAGTAACGATATCTTCTACCGCACCATATTGAACACCAGCAGTTAAACGCATAACTACACGTACGTTCTCAGAACCATCAACATCAGCCATATCAATAACCTTTACAGAAGATGAATCCATATCAGCAAGAACACCAGTCCCGAAGAACAAGTTTTCTTTCAAAGTAGCGATTGCAGTGTTTGAAGCTAAACCATTAGCTACAAAGATTTTAACACCATCAAAAGAAAGAGAACCATTGTTGTACCATTGTGTACCCATTGTGTTAGTACCGTTAGCACCTAAACCTGAAGCACCAAATCCACCAAGAGCACGAACATAAGCACGAGCAATGTTTTGAGATACATAAAGGTAAAGACCATCTTTAGTGTATAAAGAAGCAGGGATAGCATCAACAATCTTGCCTAATTCAGCAACTACATTAGAAGCAGTAACCGTAGTTCCAGCAACTTCTTGAGCAGCTGGTAAGCCAGCATCAGTCAATAACAAAGTCATAAATCCGTTAAACTCTCCTGCGTTAGCAGTTACACCAGACCAAATGTTAGTCTCATTCTTTGCAGCAACTTTAGCAGCTACGTGACCTACTAAGAAATCAGCAAAAGAAGAAGGTAATGTATCGAATGCAGAGTAACCTTGTTGAGCTGATAACCAATCAGAGTGGAAATCTTTTTTACATAATTGCAAGTTTACTTGGAACTCTTCTGGTTGTAAGATACGCTCAGTTAAAGTAACGGTAGATGTTGCAGTAAAATCACAAGAAGCATCTTTTAAGATTGCATCAGTAGAAATTTTCTTAACAACTTCTTTGTACTTAATTCCGGGTTTAACCGTGATTCCACCAGCATCAATAGTTGGGGAAGATAATAATGCAGCCGAGATAATTTGGTTTTTAAACTCGCCAGCATAAGTTGTAGTAATACTAGTTGTAGTAGCCATTTTTTAAATTTGTTTAATAATTATTTTGAAAAGATTCTGTTAAATACTGCATCTTCAATAGATGAAGTTCTGTTTTTACTAATTTTAAATTGTTTTGAAGCAACTCCAGCTTCTGGATTGTGTGCCAAAGGTTGAGCACCTTCTTCAATAGAAGACATTTCAACTTTTAAAGATTCATTTTCAGCTTTTAAAGCTTGATTTTCTTCCTTAATAGATGAGAACTCTTGGCGTAATTTTTCAATCTCAGCAAAGAATGTTTCTTTTGAAACTGATTCTACAATACGCTTAGCTTTAGGCTCTTCGCTCATTTGAGGAGCTATAACTTCTTCAGGCATTGGTTCTCCAGCTTCTGCTGCTGGATGAGCTGCTTCTGGCATAACTTCTTCTTCAGCCTCAGGAGCAATAGAAGAAATAATACCTTCAACTTCAACAACTAAGATGTTTCCATCTTCTAACTTGTACTCGCCTACTGGCATTGGCACAATTCCATCAGCCGTTACAATTCCTATCGAATAATCAGGCTCAAATGATTCTGCTTCAATGATAGTAATACCATCTTCAAGCTTCATTTGTGCGAGTTTAACTTCCATAGAAAGAACAGCCTTAATCTTGTTTAATTTGTTCTTGTATTCCATTTTTATTTATTTAATTAATTAACTTACTCTTACAATTACTCTTGGCTCATTTGTATTAACAATTACAGAAGTAGATTGTGAAACTAAAGAGCCAATTCCTTGATTAATTTCTTCGCCATTACAACAATCTTTTGAATAAGTACCATCTTCGCAAAGACAAGCACGAGAAGAATCTTGTGGGCTAGTTTTTTTATTTGCCATCGTTTAATATATTTATGATTTGATTAACTAATTCTTGCTCTTCTAATTCTTGTAAAGACATCTCTAATTTATCAGCAAAAAAACCTTCGATAGAGAAACCTTTATATTTACCATCCTTAACATCTGCCCAAACATTATCATCTTCTATTTTCATAGATATCATCCAAGTGCCTTTAGGTAAGCTAAATCCATACTGCTTAGACTTGTCCATATCTGGGTTATCTATAATCCAAGACTCTACAACCGTAGCTCCATCAAATTTAGCCTTATGCTCTAAGGTAGCGTTTGACTGGTTACCATTCTTTAAAAATAACTCACTTGCTTGCTTAACCGTTGCCTCACTAAAGAACACGTAGAACTCATCCTTGCCATTCTTACGATAGATTTGCTTATTAGGAATAAGAGCGGCACCCATAAGAATGCGCTTCTCAGAATCGACTTCTGCTAAGTCCATTTTATACTCTTTATTTAAAGCGATAAAATTCTCTTCGATAGCTGGTGCATCTACCAAGCTTACCGCATCAATCCCATCTAAATCTTTCTCGATAACTAATTCGACAATTCTCATAGCCTATAAACGTTTATATTATTTTTTGTTACATTTTCATTTTAACCTAGACTAGAAGTCTTAATAATATTTCTATCTAGCGCTTGCTGAGTTGTTACATCTTTAGAAACTACATAAGCTTTTAAAGGTGCTTGTGATTGACTAAGTTTTTGTATTTGATTAGCATTAGCCCCAGAAGTTCCAACTACATTAAATGAAGGTGCTTGTGGAGTGCTTGCAGATGGAGCAGAACCACCGCCTCCACCATTAGGAGTAGGAGTGCTAATAATCTTCTGTACATTAGCTAAACCAGAAGCAACTGCAATACCAGCCGCTAAAGCAGCTCTAAATGGTGCATCTGGAGTGGGAATAGCTAATTGAGAAGCATAAGCTCCTTGAGCTGCCAAGTAAGTAGAAATTGTAGTTGAAGCAATAGCAGCAGCTTTACCAGCATCTGTGCTATCTCCAATTAAACTACTTATTGAACCTAAAGCACTTGCATAAAAATTTAATTGGTCTACTTTAGCTTGAGCTTCATCTTTTGCAATTTTTTTCCTTGCATCAGCATTCGCTTTTTCAAAAGCAGTTTTTTCTTCTTCAGTTTTAAAAATTACATCTTTAATTAAAGATTCTCTTTGAGTTACTGCTGCTAATCTTGCATCAAAAGAAAGTTTTTCATTATTAGCTTTCTCTAAATTTTTATCAGCAATCTTATTGATTTGACGATTAGATTCATCTATTAAGCCTTGAGTTTCTGCCGCTAAAGCTGCATTATCTTTTGTTATTTTATCTAATCTTAATTTTTCTGCTTCATCATCAAACTTTTTATTTATTTTGTTTTTATCACTTAAATAAGCTGCATCAATTTTAGTAAAATCATTATACCCTGCTTTTATTAATTTGGCTCTATCTTGATTATACTTATCAATCCTTGTTTGTAATTCTTTGTTACGTTCATCTAATAAAGAAAGTTCAGCATCTCTATTAACTTTATCTGCTTCCAATCTTGCAGCTGCTGCTTCTTTTCTAATTCTATCTTGTTCAGCTTGTGCTTCTTTTGCATCTGCATTTGCTTGGCGATTAAGCATTTTGCGCTGGCGATTTAATTTAATACCATTTCTAGCACCTTCTGCCTCCGCATCATTTAAAGCTATCTGTGCATCTCTTACATCTTGATTTAATTTCTTAGCTGCTTCTCCTCCTAATGTCTTTTGCTTAGCTTCTATAATTTGTAAATCTTTTTTAGCAATTCTAATTCTTTCTATACTTGCTGCATTTTCAGATTTAGTTACTTCATCTAAAGCTTTCTTTTTATCTTTAATAGAAGCCGTTTCATCTGTTAATATATCACGAGATTTAACAAGTAATTTATTATTCTTTGATTCTTCTACCGCAGCTATTTTGCGTGCCTTATCATTTGCTTGTTGCTGTCTTTCTAATTCAGCCATAGCCCCATAAGTTGTTGTAGTAGCATCTCCTAACTGCTTCATCGAAGTTTTTGCTTCTTTTGTAGCATTACCAAAAGATTCCATTGCTCCACTAAAATCTAAAGTAATAAACTTATAACCAGCTGCAACTAAATCAATAAATGCGCGACCTAAACCAAAAACTGCATCTTTTGCTTGAGTCATTACTCCATCAATACCAGCAAATATCGCCTTTAATTCTTTTCCTCCAACTACTGAAGATTGAAATGCTTCATATAAAAATTTTAAAGCTACAACTATACCAGTAATTACTAATCCTATTGGGTTAGCCACTAAAGCATATAATTTAACTAATAATCCATTACTTGCAGCAGTTGCCCCTTCAAGTCCTGGAATTAAAGCATAAGCACCTTTTTTTAAAGCATCTAAAGCATTGCTATTACCTCCTACTTGTTGAAGTTTATCTCCTAAACTACCAGCTTCATTTTTAGCATCTTTAATGCCATTCTTAATGTCACTTAAAACTTTCTCTGCATTGCCAGAACTGGTTTTTACTACAAGTTCAACTACTTTTTGTTCTGCCATTTTATAAATCTTTTAATTTGTTCAAATCCCATTTTAAAACTTCTTGGAAGCTCATTTTTTCCTTTTGCTATTTCTATTTCTTCACATTTGCCATAGTGGTCTAACGCTACTAGCATATCTAATATCTGTTTTATCATATCGTTCTAAAGTCTGTTAATAATTCAAATTCAACCTCGCCAGTTATTAAATCAGTTGTGAACTGATTAATAGTATATCGTTTATCTCTAATAATAACTCTATCGTTTACTTTTAAATTAGTTAAAAGACTAATTGGCAAAACTGCTTTTAGTTTAAATATCCTTGATTTAATTCCAAAAATGTTATTAAGGTAATTTGAATAATAATTTTTAAACAAAGATTGGTTTTCTATTGCATTTGTATAAGTAGATTGTTCAGCTCCAAAGTTTAGAGTATAATCTACCGAGCTAATTAAAGTATCTTGTCCAAATATATTAGCTGAAGTTACACTTGTCGTTGAAGTACCATCGTTAAATTTATAAGCCGAAGTAGTTTGTGTTGAGCCATAATCGTAAAGTATAACTGGCTTTGGAATGTAAGGAATATAACTAGGCTTTAAAGCAAAAGCTACTTGTAAATTAGTACCAGTAAATTTAGTTCCTAAAAGTGTTTCAAACGGAAGCTCTACATTGTATTCTTCGCCATCGTTGTCAAGCTCATAGTATAAATCTCCATAAGGAACTTTAGAGCGTGACATAAACTCTACGTTTAAAAAAGATTCAGCAGGTTGGTATTTAAAATTTACTTTTTTATATGCTTTACTTCTTTCAATATCTATTACATCATTTACAATATATTGAGTAATATCTCTAGTAGTTCCATTTGCATACCATCCTTCTAATTGCTCAATTTTAAATACTCCAGTAGAATCTGAATAGCAGGTTAAATTAAACATCTTTAATATACCACTAAAGAATTCTTCAATAGTAATATCTGGCATATACTGATTTACTGCCATAGTAGTTGTAGTAGTCTGCGTTGTACTTTGAGTGACCGTTAAATCAGTCATCTTAGTATAAGTTGAACCATCAAGTCTACCAGTTTCATAATAATAAACACTTGTAAAAGATATTGCTGCTGTAGAAGCAATATAGAAAGTATATGCACCAGATTCTTCCAAAGGAACTTTTAAATACATTGGAGTAATTTGCGTTAAATAACTTTGTGTATTAATTACGACTCCATCTTTATAAACATAAAAGAAAAACTCTTGTGCGTCTTGTCCAATACTAGGAACGCTAAACGTAATTGTTATATGAGATTGACTAAGATATTCTGGAGCTGTTGGCTTTACATAGTTAAGCGTATCACTAAATACGTTAAAAATACCCTGCGTTCCAGTTGTAGATGTATTTGTTTGAAAGTTAAGTTTATTAGCTACGGTTTTAAGTTCAAATATATCACTATTTTTTAGCCATAAAAATGCACGAGTAAATCTTGCATCTGAAAGAAAATCTCCTTGAAAAGTTACTCCTAATAAAGCTGCTATTGCATCAAATACACGCTTTACTCTAATTGCAGGAAATAAGTCATTATAATAAATAGGTGTTGCACTATTAGAAATATCCCAGTTATCATAAGTTGTTCCAGCTCCTCCATATCTCCAAGCATTTTTAGAAGATATTAAAGGAAACATTACATCTGTTCCAGCTAAAGCCGTAACACGATTTTTAACTACGTTACCAGTATATGTAAAATTGTATGAACTTAAATCTAAGTCTTTTAAAAACTTGCCACCAAAAGCATCCTTTAAAGAAATTAAAGCTCCAAAGAATGTAATTTGATAACTATTTACTTTGCCTTCTTTATAACTTGCTTTTTCTAATTGAATTTTACCTTTACGAAAAGAAGCATAATCAAGCTCTATATAACCATTTTTTCGTGTTCTAGCATCAAAACCATTATCTAATGAATTTTCATACCAATGTTTAAAAATTTGGTTATTGTGCGAAGTTGCAGGAACGGTAAAAGATTGACTAAAATCAGTAAAAACTTTACTGATATCATTTACATTTTGAATGTTACTTGTAACGCTAATAGTTTCATCATCGAAAAGTTCTACTCTTCTAGGCTCTCCAGTTGCATCATCATAAATATAAAGTAGTACGTTAATCATTAAACTACATCGTTAATAAGTGAGAACGCATAATCAAATTCAATCTCGTAATTGATATTTTTATTTTTTAAACTAGTCTTTAAATCAGTTGAAGTAGTTTTTATTTCTACTGGTATCCCATCTAAAAGAATAGTTTCAGCTAAAAGTAAGTCTTGAATAAGCTCATTATAGTTTTCAGGAAGCCATCCAGTATTTAATTTAATACTTTGTCCTCCATTTATGTTAAATGATTTTGTTTGTGCTCGTGAAGCATTATAATTTACTGCATCTGGCAATAATTTATAAGTAGTTCCTATTGTTTGAATAGTATTAGTTTGAGCCTTAAAGAATGTTAAGAATTGCCACCCACCATATCGATTAATAAACTGGCATTGAATAGGACTATACTTTGGCTCGCAAACTGGTGTTACAATTATAGTAGCTATGTCATCCGTATATTCTCCAGTCGGCTTCCATTTAATAGAGCAAGTATTACCATTATCAAATTTTGAGCTAGTTGTTCTTAAAGGTATTTTATAAAGCTTTGCCCCATCTCTAGCAATAGTAACTATTACTTCATTTCTACCTCTTTTATCTTTATAAGATACGGTAAGCGTTGCAGGACTTATGTTATTAGCCCATACATTAATATACGGATATTTAGATTCAACAATATCTTCTTCATAAAAGTATTCAAGGCTTGTATTTGCAAGAGGAAGTATTGTAGCAGTTGAACCACTTTGATTATAACCACCAGAATAGTTTGTGTATCCTCCAGTTGAATAATTTGTTGTTGTATCTAATAAAGTATAAGTACCTAATGAAGCTTCTTTGAATCTTTTCACTTCATAGATTGCCATCATAGAATCTGTGTTATCACTAGGTTTAATAGATTCAATGTATTCTTTTATGTATGGGGCAATATTATAAACGTTCTTTCTATTAGTTGCAGATGCAATAGATTTAGTAAACGTATATGTCGGGTCAGTAGGTCGTGAGTTTGGATTATTCCAAATTCTTAACTCTATTTTTGAGCCTAACTGACTTGTTTCGTTTACTTCTATAAAGTAAGGACTACGTGCGTAAAGTATCATTTTTTAATTTCTAATTTAAAACTTACAAGCGTATCTATATCCGCTTTAAATGCTTTTATTAATTCATTACCTAAATACAAATCATTTGCTCTTTGGTAAGGTTTTGTAAAAAACAAAGAAGGACGAATCCCAGTTTGGTAAATACTTCTAGTAATAATAAATGCAGTAGATTGATAACTCAAAAATTTACCACTCTTTTTATCTCTAAATTGTATTCCTTTAGTCCTAACCCATTTATCAATTCCTTGAGTAAGACCACCCTTTAAACCTTTACTACTTCCAAATTTAAATGGGCTATTAGGAGCTTTTCTATTGCTAGATTTACCTTGTACACCTAAATCTTGATAAGCTCCATAAGATTCCATAGAGAAGTTAATTAAAGAATAATTATTTTCTTTTAATACTTCGCTTTTAAGGCTATTATAAAGCTGACTTGAAACATTCTTACCACCTTTAGTTAAATTGCTTCTAGCTTGCTGAATAACGTATCCTCTATACTTTTTAATTAGCTCATCTACGTTCTTTAGTTCCATTTAGCAAATAGTCATATCATTCGGAATACTTACGTCAAACGTTATTGTCCATCCAGCCACTTTGTTTTCAAATCTATCTGTAAATGGCTCTGCATTTGGAGCATTTGTAACTTGAATTAAATAAGAAAATAAATCTCCCCTCATTAGAGCACTAGATAGTCTTGAGCCTAAAGTAAGTTGAGTATTTAAAACATCTTGCTCATTATCATTGCCATCCCAAATATTAGTAATTTCTTTTTTGCTTTCATCTACCAAATCCATAAATAAAATTGAAACATTTAAAGAAGTAGTACTTTCTCCTAACTGGGCATTATTTACAATAATATGCGAAAGAGGATAAATAGTCTGCTTGCTTAAATCAACCTTAAAAATATCTCCAATAGTAACGGTATTAATAACACCAGTATTTTTTAGGTAGTCTTTTAAAGTATTTACTATGTAATAATATCCGTTCATTATTTTTGACTTTTAATCATTTTCATTTCCAAATTATTCTTTTGCTTTTCAAAAGTTAAAAACATTAGGCATTGATGAACGCTAAGTTTTGAAATTTCATCAAATCTTCTAACATCTCCTTGAGCGAGAGCATAGAGAGAGCTATACCATCCCCACCGTTTTCCAAATTGTGCTTGTTCACTATATCCGTTATCTTCGGATTCGCCTCCAAATAACTCAGCGTACTTTTCAACAATTCGTTCCCTAAATGATAAAAAAAAACCACCGCACCAAGAACAACATCAAGTGGTGCGTGTTTCATTATATCGGCATAGGTTATTGAACCATTGTATTCTTCTATACGATACTTATCGCCTATTTTAGCTTTAATTGGTCTATAAAGAACTGCCATCGCTTTGTGCATTTCTTCCCAGTTAGTAATATAGCTATCTAAATCTACATACTCCCCTTGAGTCATGTCATCAAGATTAGGAATAAATCCAAACTCTAAATTTCCTATTTTAAAGCGTTCTATTAGTTTATGGTCACTATTAAACAAAACTCCTAGATTGCTTGTTATACTAGCTACATCCTTTCGTTTAATATTTGCGACATCCTTTAAATCAATACCACAAAATATTTGCACCATCTTTTGATGCAAAAATTCGCTCTCTTCATTTTCTTTGGCAATCTTTAGAAATTTTTGGTACTGAAGTAACTTAATTTCTTTTAGATGCGTTGGAATTGTTAGCTCTAGCTTCATAATGTATAAACGTTATTTGTTGTTTTTTGTATTAGTACACGAAATACTTGCCGCTATTGGGATTAGATAGCTGGTAGAATACGTTGTAACGTATGGCATCAATAGCGTGGTTAAAGTTATCGACCACGAGTCCAGATTTCTTGTCAGAGTATATGTAGTTATTAAGTTCTTTTCCAATGTTTTGTGAGTTAGATTCTATTATTAATTCATAGTCTTGCATAAGAGCCAGTCCAGCGGTAATACTTCCAGCACCTTTTGCTGTTGCTACTATGTTACATCCTTGAGATTGTAGCTCTGCTATTAGTCTAGGCTCCGCACTATCCGCAATAATTAATCCTTTAGCACAAACTCGTTTATTAATTTGAGCTATCTCGCTTGTAGTTAGCTTTGGTTTATAAAGATGCTCCTTAATATAAATTTTGCGTTTAGTCTTATCTATGGCTACCTCGACTAAAGTAGTCGGGTCAATAGAGAAACCAAAGTCTTGCCCAAACGAGGTTTGTAAGTTATCTGGGTTAAAAGCTCCAAAACTCCAGTTAGTAAATACAACTCCTTCGGCTTTGTCTAGCCATCCACCTAAAATAGTATGCTCGTATTTTCGCCTATTACCTTGCTCTAAAGCTTCAATTTGATTTAAGAAGGATTCACTAAGATATTCTATATTATCCTTGTACGTGGTATGTATGTAAGTTGTATCTCCATTAGTAAGCGAGTTTCCTTCTTGCACTCCTTTCTCTTCAAAAAATCGATTGTAAATAAAATGCTCTTTTGTAGTCGGGTTAAGAATAAGAATTACTCGGTTTTGTCTTTGGCTATTACGAATTGAGAAATCTATCTTGTCGAAGATGTCTTCGTCAATTAGCTCTTCAGCTTCATCTAGTATCCAAGTAGTAACACCTTGCAAGGATTTAAGATTAGCAGTTTGAGTTCCACTTGATGTTTTAATTCCCCTAAATAAAATCTTTGAATTAGTGCGAGTGTTAATTATCTCATCTTTGGTAATATAAAAGTCTGATTCCATACCAGCCATCTCTATTTTTTCTACAAACTCGGGTATAATTGAGATATGAGCCGAAGTAAGAGTATATCTAGTAAAAAGTATTACGTGTCCGACTTCGTACGTTAGAAGCAAAAGAAAGGAGTTCAAAGCAAACGATTTACCCGAACCCCTTCCACCAGTAATTACATAGTATCTACTTTCGCTATTAAATAAAGGAATGTATTTACTATTTAATTCTATCACTTAAATTTAATAATATCTTTTATATCAAAGCCAGTAATCTCGTGCTTGCTATTACTTTCTATATGGCTCATAGATAATTGCTTTAACTCATCTGGGCTTGCAATAAGTTTCATCAAACCCATTTGTAAAGTTGGATTATCTGATTTATACCATTTAGAGCGCATAGAAACTTTAATTTCAGTTCTTACTTGTGTAAGCGCATCTTTTATAGTGTCTAATTTATCCAAGCCGTGATTATAAAACGTGGCTCTAGAGCAAGGTAAATAAGCTACAATATCATCTATAAAAAACAATTTATACTTTTGAATTGCCTCAACAGATAATTTTTCTAAATCACTTGCTTTGTACGTCATAAGGTTGTCCGTTTTTCTTTATAACTAAAGTTGAATCTAATTTAATCATTCTATCTACAATCACTTGGCAATACTTAGGGTCAAACTCCATTAAATATGACTTTAACTTTAATTGTTCTGCCGTTACCATTGTAACTCCACTACCTCCAAATAAATCTGCAATAGTTTTAATTTTATCTTTTGTTTTGTCAATACACCATTTTACTAATGAAACTGGTTTTTGTGTCGGGTGCACTCTATTAGTTTTTTCAGATGCTTGTGTAAATTGTCTTACAACCGAACGTATATTAGTCCAAGCGAGTTCGCAATCAGTCTGGTCGCTCCCACCGTTATTTTTATCCCAAACTAACCAGCATTCGCTATCTGGTAAATTGCTTGAATAGTAATTAGCTCCCCACCAAATATGATGAGATTTAGGAAACATTGAATACAATAAATTAAAGCTATCTCTAGCCACATCTGTATTATCGTCTCCTAAAATATCGGTTGCGTAATTCTTTTTTAAAACACCAGACTTACTTACCGCATTCATTCCATAAGGAGGGTCAGTATGAATTAAATCTGGATTTACCCCATTTAATAATTTATCTATATCTTGTACTGAAGTTGAATCCCCGCAAAGTAATCTGTGTTGTCCAATTTCAAATAAATCTCCTACAACAATATCTGTCTCAATAATTGCTGGTGCTTCATAGTCATCTTCCTCTGCCGTTCCTTCATCCTTAATATCAAATACAGGTAAATCTAATCCCCAAGCTTCTAACTCATCTGCATCCCATTCGTTTGCAATCATATCCCAATCCCACTCGCCTCCGCTGGTATTATCCTTAATTAAGAACTCCCTTTGCTTATCCTCTGGTAAATCGGTTATAATAACTGGTATCTCTTTTATTCCCGCTTCTTTGCAAGCTCTAAAACGCATATTACCACCTAGTATAATCATATCTTGATTAACTACTATTGGACGAATAGATAGCATTTCGGGGAAATCCTTTATAGACTGAACTAGCTTTTTAAACTTATCATCCTTAATTAATCTAGGATTATTAGGATTAAGTTTTACTTCGCTTATTTTTTTAATTACCATATTAAAATTTAATTGCTTTAGCGTCCGTGTTCTCTCTAATCTTATCTACTTCGTTTTGGTTATTATCGTAGTGAGTTCCAATTTCTAAACGTTTAACGGTCTCCCACTTTAAGCTTCCATTAGTAAAGTAAACTCTTGAGCGTGGAATCCCTAGCTCATCGGCTACTTTATAAACTTCAGCACTTGCACTTTCTTGTCTTCTGGTAATAATATAAACCGTCTTACCATCTTTCATTACTCTCTTCGCAATATCTTGCCCTCTTTTAGTGCTAAGCGTGTCATCAAAATCAAAAGACACTTTATTACCTTGCGCTGCAAGACTACCGCTGGAGATAATTGCGACATATACTTCTGTCGCTTTTTCTTTGGTATCATATTGACATAAGCCAGAGCCGATTCTCCATTTACCATTGGTGCATTTAATTACTGGCATTATCTTCTTCAAAAACGTTATAAACTTGTCTAATTTGTGAGATATAATCTCTCCAACATGAAGAACAATTAGAATTTTCTAAACGTATTCCAAATATTCTGAAGTAAATATCCATTAAATCCCATTGGGTTTTAGGAACTATTTCATTCTGTGGTTTAGCGAAAAACTCTTTTAAGTATTCGTAGTCCTCTTGCACTAAACATTGTGGCTTACGATAAGACCATAGCTTATTTAATTTTTCTTTGCGCTCATCACATCCGCAATCCCAGTCTAAGGCTTTAGATAATAATTCAACACCTGCTTTAATTCCAGTTGCTTCGGTTATCGCTTCGATAGTATCCCCTAAGCCTTGTGGTTTTCTTTTTGCCATTCCTTTAGTTTTTGTTTGCATTTTCTGATTGTATTGTAAACGCTCATAAATCCTATGTTCGTTTCTCGTGAAAGTTTTCTAATTGAAATTCTATTATTTACCCATAGCATAAATAGCTTTTTGTCGTACCAATCCCAAGTATCTATAAATTCTATGTAAGGTTGAGCTAGTTCTTCTGCAAACTCATTGCTTTCATCTTCTTTTAAACTATACTCAATGTCTTGTGTTACTTCGACCTTAATAACCTTCTTAGAATGTAAGTCCATCGTAAGGCTTCTAAGCGTATAATAAAAATAAGCTTCATTAATATCTTTTCCATAAACTTTTATATATGCTTCTTGTACTACATCTTCGGCATAGTTAATCTCGCCAAACTTTTTAACCATTGAAACCCAGTGCTTATGCCTAGAGTATATATGTTCCATTAAAGTAGATAAATGTTTTCAGCGACTAATTTCCAATAAATTTTATCATCTACTCTTTGATTATATTCTCCAAATAGTTCACACATATATAAGCATAACTCTTTAGCTAAATTCTTATTACCAGTAAAGTAATAAGCGTTATTCATTAACGACTTTGCTCTTTCATCTGGCTTCATCCTTTAAATTTGTTTAGCTCATTATTAAGATACCAAATGGCTTTCTCAAGGTCTTGCTTTTTATTACCCTTCTTATCGGCTCTTAAAATGTATTTTATTGAGTTACCTAGAGAGAAGTTTAATTCGAACGATTCAATAATATCTATTACTTCGATTCCATTACCTTGATAATGCAAGGGGGAATTAACATATTCTATATTTTCCACGCTAAATTTCTTTTTATTCTGCTTACCATTGCTCTTGAAATATTATACTTTTTACCCAAAACATTTCCGCTTTCATTACTATTTCTTATTTCACTTGCAATTAAATAATTAATTTTAGCACAATGAACATCTTCAGGTTTAATTGCAGGTAATTGATATGCAGTTAAATGTTTAATAGAATCATTCCAATTGTCTTTAGAACTTCCAGCATATAAATGATTGGGATTACAACACTTGCTATTTCCACAAGAATGACAAATCATTTTATCTTTTGGTATTTCTCCTACATTAATTTCGTAAGATAATCTGTGAGCTTTTAATGTTTTTAAGTTATGCCTTAATTGTCCATAACCACCTCTAATCATAAGACTAGTTTTCCATTCCCAACATTCGTTATCTGATTTTTTATCCACATATTGCCAAAACCTTTTAACAAGGCTTAATGGATGATTAACTAAACTAAGTCTTTCGTTAGGTTCTACGTAGTTCATATTATTTTAGTTTCGCAAATGTTAATGAAAAAAAATGATTAAACAAAATTTCTAAGCATTTATTTCATAAGATTTTAAAAGTATTTTTAACTGAGTTCCTAGAGTTTCTCTTTTAGTGTCATCTAATCTAGACATCTGAATACCAATCTTGTAAAATTGTATCATTGCCTCAGCTGCATCTATAAACTGCTCGGTTGCTCTCATACCTTCTTCACTATATTCTCCTTTAGGTAATAAAATCTCAACTACCTTTTCAAGCTCTACAAGTTGCTGATTTGTAATTGACTTAACTCTTTGCTTATTAGCTGGGTTACCTATCCAGTCATCTTCGATAATATGTATTAATGCTTGGCACATTGTAAAATATGTTAATGCTTTATCTTTGTCTTCTTGTGTCATTTGTATTTATTGTTTAGATAGTCTTTAATTTCTCTCACTCTTAAAAATGCTAACTTTCTTAATGGGTCTATACTAAATAGTATTCTTTCTTTTTGCGTTTTAAGGCATGAATGTAAGTCATCTATATGAATACCATCTTTTAGTATAAATTGTTCGTTAGGCTTAAGTAATTGGGAATCTATCCATTCGATAGCTCTTGTTTGGTTTGTCGTTAGCATATTAAATCATTTAGTTTGCATAAAATTCCTAAGCTTGTATTATTATCTCCACCTTTAACATTCATTCTAGCCTTACCTTGTTGGACTAATAGCTTAATCCTTTTCTTAAGTTGGTCTGTTGATATTAAAACTGCGGTGTCTTCAGCTACCTTATAAACGTAATAGTCAGCTTGGCTTGTTGATATTCCACTGGGCTTACCTCTTGACCAATACTCAATATAAACGTTTCCAGTTTCTGCAGTTCTTCTATCACTTTTAACTTCTACTTTCTTGCCAGTTACTAATTCGTGAAACCAAGTCTCGCCGTCTAACTGCCCAAACTCTAAATCAAATTTAAAATCGTTGTTAAAGTTCATATTGCTTTTATCTCAAAGTCAATTCTAGGATTATCCTTATCTATGAATTTATACATTAGCAGCCTATAGCAAAGTCTATCGTTTTCTATTACTCCGCTGGTTTGCAAGCAATCTAGTATAATTTTAGCAGCGTTATCTAAATCGCTTCTGTTAGACTGAAAATAAACGTGTATCTCAATGCTAAACTTATCTTTTATAGGCTCATTTGGTTTTCCTTTTGCCAAAGCAAGTAACCAAGTAAATCGCTTTTCATATTCCGTTAGCTCTTTAGATTTATAAAGCCTATTGTTTCCAATCTTGTATCCGTTTGATTTGCTAGGTACTTGTCCAAGTATTGTTATCATTAGTCTATTGGTTGAATTTTGCCATTTTCATCAAGATATGCTTTAAAATCTGCTAAGTTTTCAATAAACTCCCTATAACATTGGGCTTTACAAGCCATAATTAACTCTTCTTTATCAGCAAATTTGTTTACAAGTGTATCGTAAATCCTTTTTTTATCTTCTGGAGTTGTTTCGTAAATATGAAATTTAACTATGTAGTCGTAAAGAACGTGTAAACCTCCAGCTATCCAGTTCATTTTAATGTTTCGCTCGTGACAACGAATCATCTCTTGAGAATACATATTAGCCGAATTAATAGCTGCCATCTTTAAATCTGCATCGCTGGGTATTTCTTTTGAAGCCTCAACTTCTTTTACTACGGTCAAAGTAGATTGTCTTGAGTAATCAATGTAAGACTTTGCAATTCGACCAAAGTATTCACAAGAGAAATTTTCGTAGCATTTAGCATCTATACCTAGCTTGCCAGAAACTGCCCATTCAAAGGCTAATTTTATTTCTTCTGGGGTTAAGTTTCCAAAGTTTGTTTTTATAAAATTTATAAGTACAAACTTTTCTTCTTCGGTAGGCATATTGTTTCCCCTAATCCCCACTAATACCATCGAATAACGCAATACTTGTTTAAGGTCTTCTTCGTGCCTTACACGCAAGGTTTGGGTGCTTCTCGCTTGCATTATAATATCTGCTTCTGCGTTACCAATTTTTAATGGCTTCCATTCTTGCTGCTGAAGTTCCGAGTTTCGGTTCGTTGTTTGTAGCTCCATTGAATTGTTTTTTAGGTTCGAATATTCCTTGATAATTATTTGCGATAGAATTGTTAATAGCTTCTTCTAATTCTTTGTCGCTTTTAAGTTCCCACAATTTAAATAATTGATTTTTACCAATTGCCGTATACTTAGATTTTTTTTCTTTCTTATAAGAAAACCATCTATTAAATAATTCATCCCTAAAAGACAAAATTTCTTCTTGTTGGTATTCTTCTTCTTGTTCTTCTTCTTTTTCTTCTTCTTCTTGTGGATGTGTATCCATACTGTATAGATACTGTATCAATACTCTATTCTTGACTTGCTTTAGCTCTTTTTCTACACAAGCCAATACTTTAGGAGAATTTGAGTCATTGAACTTAACCCAGTTTAAAAGAGCAATTTCATTGGTTTCTTTGGAAAATCTAATCTTATTCTTTTCCTCAAAAAAATCAAGTAATTTTTGTACCGTTTCAGAGTTGTACCCTGTGTCAAAGCAAATCTTTCTAATTGATGTTTCATAGATTCCGCATTGCGTTGTCTTATCGTTTGTCATCAAGTAAAGATAAAAATACTTTTGCTCTGGAGTTAGTTCCCCTACAAATGAATCAGCCCAGTAGGTTACTGATATTTTGCGAAATGCTGCCATATTAATAAAAAAGAAAAGCCAGTCTGTGTCAGAGTACAGAACTGGCTTTAGGTTGTTTTAACCCTTAAAATA
>Ga0209191_1000524_pt1 | contig 29376 bp, 59 predicted proteins | sample S_130626_EF_Meta_FD_187320 | JGI IMG/M metagenome (GOLD analysis project Ga0209191, IMG submission 187320) | Freshwater microbial communities from Lake Simoncouche, Canada to study carbon cycling - S_130626_EF_MetaG (SPAdes) (version 2) | ecosystem: Environmental > Aquatic > Freshwater > Lake ...
AGATAGATGGTATGGATGGACTTACAATATTAATTCTAAGCGCTATTACTTTGATGATATCGGTAACAAATCGTTGATGGGCTTATGGGAAGACCAATGGCTAAGAGAAGCAGATGACAATAAAGCTTAATGCTTTTTGTGTACCTTGTAATAAGAATGTGGAAGGCAGATTAACTGCCATAGTAGTACTAGAGTCGGGTAACTGGCTACATGTTGGCGAATGCCCAGAGTGTTTTTATGAAATTAAAAGGATAGTGCCTAGGTTGAAGAAAGAATGAAGGTCCTTTGCTTAAGCTTAGGTAGAAATGGAACGCAATCCTTTAATGATTTTATGTCACAACAAGGATTTACCACAACACATTTTTATGAATTCCAAAAGTTAGCCGTAGGGTCATTTAAAGAGGATGCTGAAGGCATTGAAAAGCACTTTAATAGTCTGCCAGAGACCGATGTGCACGTAGACATACCAACCTGTCTTATATTCGATAGGCTGTATGAAAGATTTCCTGATGCAAAATTTATTAATATAACACGGTCAGAAGCTGATTGGGTTGCTTCAATGAGAAGGATGCTTAAGAGATTAGATTATGTCAATGATCCATTTATATTTGAAGAAGCTTATTGCAATTTCTACTCTAATACAGGCAAGAAGATAATAAAAGACTTAACAGATTCAGAATTAATGTTTATAAGAAATAAACATCTAAACAAGATCAATGATTTATTTGCGGGCAAAGATAATTACTTAGAGGTTAGCTTAGATGATCCAAAGATTGGCGAAAAGATAAGGATGTTTGTCGGCGGTAAGGTAGAAGTGCCATTCCCTTCAAGTGACGCATTTAGAAAGGACAGGGAATGATAATCTACTTGGACGGACTAGAAAGGTCTGGCAATGTATTCTTATCCTATGCTATAGGCGAATCAATGGATGTTGAATTAAAGTCTCTCAGAACACATACTATAGCGACATTAAAAGATTACAATGAAACAAATCCTTTTATTGTGCCAGTAAGAGATGCGCTTCCGTCTATTGTGTCTGCTAAAATTTTTAGAGATTATGTGCATAATAATAAACTATTCAATGACAACGATCCTCACGAAAGCAACCTAGAGACAATTATATCTAGATATAAAGCATACGTATCTTATCTGGTAGATTCCCCTAAATTCTTTATAGCACCATTTCATAGGTTTATTGAAGATCACAATGAAACAATTGACAAGATAGTTAAATTCTATAACAATGATAGCTTTAAGATAACTGACAGATATACCAAAGAAGAGATTGTCTTAAATGCAAAAAAAGATGAAAATGATTTTGGCAAATATGCATTTCACCCACAGCTTGGCAATTTTCCTAGGACAAAAGGTCAAGAAAAAGAGGATGTAGAGTCTATGATTTTAAGCAAGTATGCAGAAGATATAAATGATATACAGAAAAATATAGATATCTTATATGAAAGATATTATGCGATATAGATCGCAATTAGTGAAGCGGAAAAGTAGAGATGAATTTTCAATCTGAATCAAAACGCTCAGGAGATGAATTTGAGGACCTTGTCCTACAAGATCTCAAAGAGCGTGGCTTTACTTCTATTAAGAAGAACGTATACATGCCTGGAACAGGCTGTGAGGTCGACTTTGTTGCATCTGGACAAGAAATGACAACACTTTATGTTGAGGCCAAGGGTGGCCGTAAAGACGATAAGAAGCGCCCTGGAGCCCAAAGAACAGACAACGTAAAGAAGGCTGTGGCCAATGGTGCTTTAATTAAAACCATATATCCAGATACAAACTACGTGGTTTACTTCTCAGCAAAGCCTATTACGAATAGCTATTCAGATCAAATGATAGATACAGCCCTATGCCATAAAATTATAGATGAAGTTAGATATATTAAATACTACACATTAGATCACAATGAACTACAACTTGATTTCAGTAATAGTGAATTCGGCGGCGGTAGAGACTATTCAGTCAACTACGTTGACACATTTAATGATATAATTGAGGAATGATGACAAAGAAGAAGAGACCCATAAGATTCTTGAAGAACCCTATTAGATATATTAGGCTTCATCTTGCTATAAGGAAAATAAAGAAAGACCTAAACAGATAGAAATGGAGAACCAACAAATGACTGAAAACCTAAACAATAATTGCTGTGCTGAATGCACTTGCCCAGATCCTCACAGATCAAAACCACAAGAAGACGCAGCAGAATAATGACTGATATTAATGTCCCATCAGATGAAGAGATCTCAAAAGGATATGAATCTGATAACGAAGAAGAAGACAACTGGGACAACCTAGAGAAGGCTTGTTGGAGCGGCTACAAGCAGGTAGGAATGAAGGATAAGAACGGTAGGAGAGTTCCTAACTGCGTACCTATCAAGAAGTCTCTATTTGGCACAGAAGGTCCACAAACGCTAATACCAAGAAATAAAGTAGTTGACTAGAATTATATTCATATAGTATAATATCTATATGACAAAGAAAAAGAATGAGTTCCCAAATAAGAAGGAACTTGCTAAATGGGAAAGAGAAATGAAGGCGGCAGGCTTATGGCCTGAAAAGATCCCTTTAAGAGTAAGTAAGAACCCTAGGATAAAAGCTAGGAAAGTTGGTGTTTCTATAAATACTGCAACTGTAACTAGAGTATCACAGGATGAAGGCTTATTGGTAAAGAATATACTGGAAGACACTAGATTCTATAGAGCAAGGTGGATGTAAATGAGCGATGCCCTATGTACCAAATATGGATGTGACTATAAGCTAGACCTTGATGGTCAAGTCACATGCGACAATTGTGGTGCTATGGGCGATGATATGCCCAATCCTCAACCTGGGTATAGCACAGGCAAATGGTCGGATGATGACGATGTTCATCCAACAATAACTCCAATATTTGGACCGAATAGATAAGGACGGGAACCGATGATAGAGATACTACTAATAGCCATTACATGGTATATAACCAAGATATACTATACAAGAGATCCTTTGATTAATATGCCAGAAAATGATTCTGAGATAGTTAGATCTATATGTGTTGGTTGTGCTCGAACAGAGTATATTCATAGAGATAACCTACGTGTTCCATATTACTGCATGAGTTGTAAATAATGTGGATCTGGTATATATATTGGATCTATTTTATGCTAGGCATATCAGCAATTGCTATCATAGATGGAGTAATTGAGCTATTTCGCTCATGTAAATGCAGTCTCTGCAAGTAGAGCATTTAGCTAACTCCTATATCCCCCTCCCATTTATCTCCTCTCTAATAGCCCTTAGAAGGCTTATATAGTGGAGTAAAGTGGAGCATTGTGGAGAATATATACTCTAGATAACATATCATATACTATAGATATATATAGTTAAACATACATATGTAATTGAGCATACCCCATCTTAATCGTAATGTCAATAGGACAAATCGGACATATATAGCAGCATATTGATCCATATTTGTCAATAGATTTCATGAGGAATTTTGATCTATTTTGCCATATTCTCTACAGATTTGTCGACATTTATAATGTATAATTATCTATTCTGACATATTCTGTAGCAAATTTCAGGGATTTTGTCAAGCCTTCGTAAATAGAAAATTTGGCCCACTTGTCAGAAATTTCAGGGATTTAGATCAGCTGGTCGTAAATGAAAAATTTGGCCCACATTCCCACACATACAAAAAATCCACAGAATGTGGAAACATCCTGTGGATCATTTGGGCTATATATGTTTATCTATATAACCAGGCATTCTTCTCTCATTGTATATGCCTTAATTGAATGGATCTAGTTCTTCACTCCGCCATCCAAATGTATGTGTCTTTGGTTCCTCCCGCTTTGGAACTTTAAAAGAACGGGAAGGCAGTTTTAGATTATTTAATTGTACATTCTCCTGATAAGCCTTGATACATTCATTAAGTTCATTTGCTAGAAGCAATCCTTCGGATGTGGAATTGTTTCTACCATGTATCTTAGATTGTTCAGAGATGATTGATACAACCATTTCCATAATTCTGTCAATGGTGTAATGTGGTTGTTCTGCTAGATATCTACCAAAGACTGTTGGATTAAACCAATGGGACTCTGTTAGATTAACTATTGCTTCCGCCACTTTTATTTCTGGTGATTTACTCATATCCGCCTCCGCCTATAGAACCTGCTATTATATCAAAAAAGAAGGAGGGTGGCAAGGACCAACGAAGCCCTGCCACCCCCAAGTATTACTTTGCCTTGCCTGCTGGTGTTTCTGCTGTAAACTTAATGCCCTTGGCCTCCGCCTCAGCTAGAGCTACCTTAGCTGCTCCTGAGAATCGACCACGTACGCCTACTGCAATGCCCTGCTGCTTAAGATATTCACGCTTTGTTGCCATTTGTTTATCTCCTTTCAAGAGATGTTTTATTTATTATATCAACTATTTACAATTTTGTAAATAGGTTTCAGGCTATTTATTTTTATTACCGTAAGGAAAAATTTTGGCCCTTACTGATCAATTGCTTCCATTCGATCTTTGATTAATTTAGCAATGATGTTATGGGCTTCAATATTTTCTGTTTCAGATCCACCCCACAAAAGCTTTTGGGCTTTATTTAATTGTTCATCGATGTACGGGTCACTCATCTTCATCTTCTTCCTCCTCTATATCTTCAGGGTCCAATAGGTAGCCCTTCTCAAACATCCAGTCTCGGATGTCTTCTTGAATCTGTTCCGCCCCATACTCCAAGGAGAAGCCGTTACCAGCCTCTACAGCCTCACAGAGGTGGTCCCACATCTCGTCTTCGGTAACTGTGCACGTATACTCGTTGTCTTGCATGTTGTATTTAATTACATCCCATGTCCATAACCAAACCAGGGAAAGGCCTAGGTCTGTGGATTCAAGGATAGAGATACATTCATTTAGTTTATCTTTATCTTCAGGCTTCATTACGTGCTCCAATCGCAAATGATAAATCATAAGTTAGTTTATATAGTTCGCCATATGTGTCTAGGACACCTTCCCAATACTTACGTTCCATGGAGTCCATGGCTTCCCCTGATTCCTCTTCGGTTTCTTGGGCCAACGTTAGTTCTTGTTCAGCAATTAGCATGAGGTTCTTTAGTTCCCCGTGCATGATGTCAAGGCCCGTTACTCCAGCATTGACCATGCGTTGCAAATGGGGCGGGAGCCCAATATCTTCTGCATTCATTATTCATACCTTTCGTTAGTAGAGTTCATTATATCAGTAGCCACTGACATCAAATGCTCAGTTGCATATATTTGTCCTGGGATATCAATTACATTGATAGATTCAGGATTCATTTCTAAGTCCTGGTTAAGACTAATTAAATGAAGTTTCATATACTCCATAAAGGTACTAGTCTTGGTAACCATCAAAATATCCCTCTGCCCATAAGCCTTGAAGAAAACTGACTGTCTTTTCCAAGCTTTTAACTAATGGCTCTTTATCGATCAAATCGGACGGGGTCCTAAGATAGAATAACTTAGCATCATGTACTGAGTTAATCATCTCATCTATATCTGACATCTCATAACCTAGCATTACTTTACCTCCCAATACTCTAGTATTAAATTAATTGCACCACATACATTACAATCACAGTCTCCACCATTCATGTTATCCATAAATTCTAGGTGACTATAATTATCATTATAGATTTCATCTACTAATTGACCTACTGTCATAGCCCTTAGTTTTTCAACAGTTCTCATGCTTCCACCTTTTCTGTAGTTTCCAATAATACACTATGGGTCTGACATTCTTTCATAGCCTCTTCATCTTGCCAAGAACCTTGGTTGCATTCTGAGCAAAATTCACCACAGTCATCTTCACAATAATCTAATGTATTAAATGACTGACATGCATAGCAGCGATTCTCATATTCTAGAATCTCCTTGACATCACCACGGACAATTTCATATTCCCCACCCCAACCTGTTTCTTCTTCATACTCTAATGTGAGCAGGCAGTTCGGAACAAGATTAGATAGTTTAGTTAAGATAGTTACAGCAGGTGACCAAGCAGTTTCATATTTGTAGACAAGCCAATTGTCATCACCTTCTGACTTATATTCAATTAGTTCTGTTTCAGGATATTTATCATCATCTGATACAGCCACATCCCATTTGGTTCCCCAATTAGTATTATTCCATGAATACCAATCCTTCTGAGTTTTAGCATGGGCAACCTCTTGTGCAAACCAATTAGGGTCTTTCATGTCTGCACCTGAACGTGTAGGCTGGCAGGCATATTCCTCATCAGTAATACCTTCATCTTTATATGAGTGGATATTAAAGAAAGCAAAGACAGGATTAGAATAAGTTACTTCTTTAATTTTGGTGGGGAAACCCATAGATGAAATATCACCCATACCATGAGTCTCAATAGCCAATGTAAAAGGCTTATTCAATCTATCTTTAATCATATCTATCTCAGACTTAGGTCCTTGAATAGTTAATGTGTTATAACACCAATTTGGCATTTTATATCCTTTCGTTGATATAAGAGAATTATACATTGGACCACTGACAAATGGAATAGATTTCCCCTGTGTTCTACACCACATCTGATCGCTGCCGATCTCAAATTGTGGAATTTTCAGGGTTTTTACTTGACATCCGTAAAACAAATATGTTACCCTCAGTCTTTTGTGGGCAAAAAAAATGCCCCCCGTTTTCACGGGGGAGCTAATGATAAGGCTGCCTGGATCTCCAACGAAAGGAATAGATCCGCTTTACTTAGCGACTTGCGGGACACGCTTAACTAGCCGCACCATATCATATTCTTCTATTAAAACCAGGACCGTAGTCCTAGATTAATTATACCATAGCAGGCTCTTCTAGTTGACTGTATTTATTTACAAATACATCCAGCGAAGTTTCAAATACAATTGTCTGCAGGTCTTCTTCAAACAATGTAAACGTTGCCTTGTTCCAGTCGATTACTGGTACCTTGTGCTCGTTGTCAGCCAATTCATTTATTGTAATGCCCCAACCTGTTTCGCTAGGCCATTCATCATTAATCAATTGACTAATAGCAATACGTGTTGCATATGATTCATCGGTCCACCTAGGACGTGCATGCTCTACAGCATTTGCTAAATTCTCAAGCATGCGATGTCCAGCCCAGTGTCCATACAAGTACACAGTATCGCCCTTGCGGTCTCTGAATCCGAAGTTTGCTCTATCTCCCATTTTATTCCGCCTTTGTTAGTTCTTGCTCGTAGTTGAGTAATTGTACCATTTCATGGGCCCAGTCCACAAGAGACTCGCCCTGTGCATTTTTGTGATGTCCACAAAAATAAAGTGACATTGCATCTTTCTTTGCTTCCCACATAGCTTGGGCTGCACATTGATCACACTTAAGCCATTCAGCCATCACAGGTTTCCACCCTCAATCATTTCAGAAAGACGGTCAAGAATCCAAGAGTCGATGTCAGCAATATCAATCTCTGCTAACTTCTCCATAATCTCTTCACGAGCAAACTTATACCCGTCATCAAATCCATCTTTATAGTCTGACATTATTTCTCCTTGTATCCTGTTGACTCTTTATCTGACCAGTAAGATTCAGTTAAACCATACTTATCACGAATGCGACTTACCTTCTCAATACTACCAGTTCCAATATTGAAAGTCAATGGTCCGCATTGTTCAGGGTCTAATCCAATTAACTCAGCATCCCAGATAGCCCTTGCATAGGCTACCTGAGATGGAGCAGTAAGTTCAAAATACATTAGCATTCCCTAACGTGACATACTTCTTGGTCAGCAATTTCAATACGACCTGATTGTGAATCAACATAAAGATTATCTGTAATTTCATCTTCGATGTCGTAGTCTTCAAGTAAATCTAATTCAATAGTTCCGCTAACTTCGATAGTTGCAGTCCACTCAACTGTTCGAGTAAGTTCGATACCTAGCGCTTCAGCAATTGAACGAAGTGTATCTTGGTCTGAAGAATCAGCATATGCCTCGGCAATGATATCTTTAGCAGTGTTAATTTTATCTTGAAGAACATTGTTTTGCTTTTGTGCTTGACGTCCGTTATGCAAATCCCACTCAAGAGATGTTATCTTTGATGTTGCATATTCAGCATCAGAGTAGCCACGAATTACTTTGTATGTAACTACTAGGTCTGAGTTGTATGATGCAGGCACTTCGTTGATTGTTGTTTCCATTTTTTCCTCTTTCGTTGTTGTTGAAGGTGTAATTGTAGCATCGACCACTGACAATAAGATGCAATCCGTACCGCATCTGCATGTGAGGTCCATCACACCTGCTGGCCATCCGTAGCCATCTTTGAATGTATATTCAATTAATGCATCGCAGTCACCAGGACATATCCAAGTGTACTTCTGATAGTTGGTCATGCGAGTATTGTACAGTACCACACTGACATTTACAATAGAATTCCAGGGTTATTTTTAGCTCTTCGTATGATAAGGATCACACCCGCATATATGGGGGCCGTGCATATTTATTCAAAGTTTTGCATATTTATTTACTAGCGATCCCTACGAGACTTGAACTCGCAACCTCTACCGTGACAGGGTAGCGCTCTAACCAATTGAGCTAAGAGATCGTGTTGAGCAGTTTTAAATCTTGCTCAGGATTTTTTTATTTAGAAAGTTGCAACCATTCGATACAACTTATTTTTTTCTGCGGTTAGAACTGGGTCGAAACCAGATGCACCCGCCATAAGAGTTTCACCATTACCGCGACCAGAACGATAATAATCAAGGCGCTCAGTAAGTGCATTAAACGCACCCCACTTTGTTCCCTTGATTGTAGCGTTAGTTGGTGAGTTATGATAAAGGTCATCAAGAAGAACGACTTTGTTTTCCCACTTCTTAATTGCGCCCTTAGCATCTTTTTCAGGCTTTGGATAAATTGTCTGAATCAACTTTGAGAATTCAGCATCAGTAATTGCTTGAGAATAAAGTGCTTTTGCTTGAACTTCGAATTCATCGAAATATCCAAGAGCAAGCCCAAGAGTTTCACGAGCAACTTGAATTCGTCCTTCAACAGATTGTGTGTGACGAATTTTGAAAGATTGCTTTGCATTACGCATTGCAAGATTCAATGTGTTTTGGCAAACAACACGAACAGGTGTAACCGCTGCTTGAACAGCAACAGAACCATCGTGAGATGTCCAAACAATTAGATAAAGTTTTGTTTCGTCATTAGCGCCTTGAGGGTCAAGAACCATTGTGCGGGGAATATCTACAGTTCCAAACACAACTTTGCCCTTTTTCAATGAGCCAGCGGATTCCCAACGGCAATCTGCATTGGCATCGTGAATTGCATCAGCAAACGCAAACAATTCTTCATTTTGCACAGGCTTATAACGCTTTCCAACAGTAGCGAGAACATCAGTTTCGCCATTGAAAGGGTTGTCACGAATGACAAGAGATGCGTTAGAAACATCATTCCAAGATTCTGAAATGTGGTCAGTTAGTGGAGATAAGCGAACATTCCAATTTGCTAACTTTGCTTCTTCAAGCATTGTTGAGGTTGTAACTTCCTCATCTTGTGAGAAGATACGATTTGCAAGGTTGTGCCAAGCAGGTGCGCCACGAAGAGCAAACGCAACTTCGCTGCCATTAGTTTCTAGGTTGTGAGCCATATTTATTTCCTTTCGATTGGTTGATTGTGCAATTATAACAGGTGGCACTGACATTGTCTAGATTAGTTAGTCATTTGTCCGATTTGATCCGTGTGAGTAATCTCACAAATTTTCAGGGTTTTCCACAGATGATCGTAAGCCTGTGGATAACCCCGCACATGTGCGGGCTTGCCCGCAGCTTCACAGCTGGGATCGGCTTACGCCAACCCCAACTGCTTTGCTGTGTCTTGTTTTAAGTTGAGATTATATTTATTTACTGTTTGCTCATCAAGGAACATTGCTGTTGTTTTCTTTTTCTTTACATTATCAAAAACATAAGCATTTACTTTTCCGCTAAACTTGCGGAGGTTAGAATAAACTAATTCAGTTAGGTATTCTTTATCTACACCCTGCTCTGAATAAATAGTTACATCATTGAGTTTGTTTGCGTCATAGATTTCTACTCTAAAACGATTTGCCATTTTGTTGCCTTTGTTAGTAGGAACACCCGAAGGTGTGAGCAGTTTGGCGACTTGCTCAGGTCGTTGGATTAGTTAGAGATACTTAGCAATTTGCTTCATTGTAGAAGCATTTACTGTTTCCTCATCTGTCATCTTGAGAATTGTGAGAGCATTTGTGATGTCCTCTTTCATCTCACGATAAGTGTGTTGATGAATAATCTCGAAGTCTTTTTCAGGTTCAGTAGGGAAATCGCTTTCCTTTGTGATGATGTCAAAATCAACATTGAGAGAGTTATTCCAAGAACGATAGTTTGTTCTGATGTTTTCAGCCTTTGAGAAGTGGTCAATAGCCCACTTGCCAATTTCCTTCTGCCACTTTTCACGGGCTTTCTGATACTTGGCTTCATTTGCTGATTGAGAAGTGTAATCCTTCTCTAGTTGTGCTAGGCGAGTTTCTAGTGCCTTGATTACCTTTGGTGTTGCCACCTTTACTGTGATTGCTCTGCTCATTTGTTATTACCTTTCGTTGGTTGGTTGTTGTTATGAGTATTATAGCAGGGGGGTCTGACAACCCCCCTGCCCTGAACTATGCGCCTACTAGGGCAGAGTCGCTAACTGTTGTCCAACGAGTTTCCTTTGTTGGCATTTCTAGTAGCACTCGCACCGAGCCAGATGCGTTAGGAATAATCTCTTTGATTACTCCTGTCTTTTTTGACTTTAGGGTGGTGAATAAATCGCCAACCTTGTAAGTGTATCCATTTACTGTCATTTTGCTTCCTTTCTTGTAGGTGAGTATTGTAGCATAGGGGTCTGACATTTATCAAGCCCCTATCGTGTGATAAAAATCACAATTCTTCTTGTGGTAGCCAAGCGTCTAGGTGGTGGGCATCTACGATTGCAGACGCAGGGCAGGAAGTTTTACCTCGCCAAGAGATACCTTCAGGCAAGTTAATCTCACGATCAAAATCTTCTTCATAGTATGCGTCAATAGCATCTATGCAAGGTTGCACCATAGAGACGGGAACGGGTGGATAGTGATTACCTTGCAAGTGATAAGCAAGTCCAGCTTCGAGTGATAAATCTTCTTCAAGTGCTAACGCTGTTGTGTATCCCATTAGTTATTCTCCTTAATTGTTAATTCTGCCCAATAGTTATTTTCATTTGCAACTGTAAGTGTGTTAGACATAGCAAGAGCGTGTGCTGTTGCACCCTTACACATTTCTGTAATTAAACTTGTATCCATAGTTAGCAGGCGTGGCAATAAACTTGCAGGAATTTTATCCAAGTCAATTACTGCCTCGAACTCGATAGTGTGTGGAACTTTCATTAGATTAGACATAACTTACCTTTCGTTGGTTGAATAAGAGTATTGTAGCGTAAGCCACTGACATTTCCTAATCTATCCTCGGCGTGTCGCAGCTTTTGTGATATTTCTCACAATTTCCAGGGTCTGTGGATAAGTTACGTAAGCCTGTGGATAACCGCCCACAAAGATGGGGGCAGCGGTCCCCTTTTGTCAAGGGGACACGCCGATAGGTTACCAGCCTATTTATTTTTCCCAACGATTTGGCACGTCATCATGACCGTCACCGTCGACATCTATTTTAGAACTATGCAGCATGTACACCGCTAAAATAATTGGTGAGCACAAGAAAAATATTAATATGATTCCGATCAAGGATCCAATCACATCCGTCATTTCTTACTCGCAGAAAATCTAATATCCGCCTTACCATAAACACATAGGCCACATGAAACACATGCGGACCCTGCATTGCTAATCAGCGGAATAGACTTATTATTCTCAGGACACTTAGCACCAGGCTTGCCAGTTAATTCTTTCATGGTGCCCTCAGTGGCCGAGAATGTCTTTCCCAAATAAGCCAGGCGGACCCCGTCATTAAGTTTTAAATCATGAGCAATTTCTTTATTTTCATCATCGGTAGAATAATAAAGAGATAGGTTAGAGATATCTTTAAGAATAAGCGCTGCAGACTTTACTCGTGTATAAACCCAGAATTGAACATCTGCATGATTAGAGATAACAGTCTTCCAGGCATATGCATAGGTATCATTAAAGAAATCGCCGTCCCAGTGGATACGGAATAACTTAGGCGCTTTTTTCTTTTCACAATCATTGATAAAGTCAATAATCATTTCATCCAGCAATTGGACCATGGTCTCATTGTCTGCATTACGTAGGAGCTCCCAATTGTGGAGCAGGTTAACCTTTACGCCCTTGAAGAGTTTTTCAAGCTTGCCTGCATAGCAAACACTTTCGCAGATAGACGTAGCGCCAGGACATGAATAGTCTTTTCCTGCAGGTAATCCGAACGTGTTAGCAATTGCGGCTTGCTTTCCATTTTTTGTAACAAGGTTAGCCACCTTTCTATCATTTGAACGTTTAAGTTTCATAGGGGTGATTATACTAGTTAGGTCTGACATTAGTAGTCCTCATCCATTCCATGGCCAGCAGACGCAAGAGCGTCGGAATCTGCCCAGCCAGCAGTTTCATAGAATTCCATTTCTTCGGAATCATAGCATTCGGCGCACATATAGTCATCGCCATAAATTTCATATTCGGCTTCATCGAAGAAAGTTGTAGTAGCGCCACAAATTTCATAGTTCAAGCAAGCAACAGTAAAATTATCCATGAGGGGCCTTTCGTTGGTAGTTGAGAGAATTATAACAGAACGGACTGACATTTACTAATCGACACGCAAATTTCCAGGGTGATTTACATCACATCGTACCGACACGCCCGACCCCGCACATATGTGGGCGCAGCTGCATATTTATGCGCTATTCTGCATATTTATTTTTATGCTTGATCTTGCGTGTGTAAGTTTTTTTATTGCGAACAGGTTGCGCCGCATTACTGCGACGCAATTCCTGAATGCGTTTTACTTTATCGAGAAGAGAATTTCGGGACAACATAGCCACTCGCTTCGTGAAATTTATTTACATTGAAATTAGGATTTTCATTCGCACACAATTCAGCAAAATCCAAAACCATTTTAGAAAAAACAGCGGGGTGAGTTTTGTTTGAATTGTATTTAAGAATTTTGGCAATAGCCTCAAAGTGTTTGCGTGTCATTGTCATTTTACAGTTACAACCTTTCTGTCTTCACGATAAAAGTGGCGAGTAAAGCATTTCATTTCTGAATTATAAAGATTTACAGTTGAGTATTCGTTAGCAAATCCCCAATCAACAAAAGCAAAGAAATCTTTCCAAGCGTCAAATTCGCTTTCGTAGTCTTGTTGCCAATGTGGTGCATTTCCGTCATAAGATAAAGTTAGTTTATACATTATCGCTCTCCCAGTCTAGTGTTACGCATTCGCATTTTGTTATTTCGATTGTGTTTCCCTTTTGCCAAACTGTTGCGAGAGTATCGCAATTATCGCAAAGAAAAATTCCGTCAAGGCTATCTTTTACCATTCCCATTTATTCACCAACCTTTACTGCGATTGTTGCGAATTTATTTCGCAAACCGCCTGTGCGGATTTCGATTAAAAACGCTTCGGTTTTTTCGCCATACCAAATTGCTGGGCGTGGTTCAGCAGATACGATTTCGCCTGAAAAGTGGCGAGAGTTTGAGCGGTAAGTCTTGCCGATTAGCAAGTTTTCGATTGTGTATAGTTTAGTTGCCATTAGTGGCACCTTCTTTCGTTGTTGTTGATACGGACATTGTAGCAGATAGCACTGACATGGCTTCCGCTTTTGAGGCTTGTCGTGTCGCTAACACATGAGCCTTGAATTCATCGAGATTCATTTGGCTTCCTTTCGTTGAAGTTATAGTAGACATTATAGCGGATAGGACTGACAAAGTGTTAATTTTGCAAGGGTTTGTCTCAATATGTGGAGCGTGGGTTATGTGTTTAATATCACACGGATCTCGGGCGTGTCGCTGCAAAAATTCCAGGGTTATCCACATATAGCCGTAAGTTATCCACAGCCCCCACACCCATGTGGGCGGCATGCCGATTTGTCAAGTCGACACGCCGTAGCGTTAGTGTGATTTACTCCACTCTCGAAAATCGCTAACGATCTCACGCAATACTATGCGCCCCATATAGAGGGCGGGAATTCCAATAGCTATCTGCACTAGGCTAGTTAGTAGTCTATTCATTTACTAGTATCCACTTCTCTTACATTAAAGGTAAACCCTTTACCTAGTTTATTTAGTTCTTCGATAACCGCTAAGATTTCTTCGGGCTTGCTTGCCTTGTTGTTAACGCTTAGTAGTTGGCTACCTTGCCATAGTGAGTAGGTGATAGTCATTAGATTGCTCCCTCTTGTAGTAGTCCGATTTCGATATCTAGTAATTCGCTAGGTGTTGCGTCTGCTAGGTCTACCCAGCCAGCACCCTCTTCATTCATTCTAAAGATTTCTATGTAACCCATTACGCTACCTCTGCCATTTCTGCTAGTAGTGCGTCTACTTGCTCATCTGTTAATTCATCTTCTAATTCATCTTCATCTTGCTCTACCTCTTCATCTAGGTAAGCGTATGCGTCTGCGACATCTGCCTGAATAGTGTCCCACTTAGAGAGGCTATTGGTGCGTGTGTTGTATGCGTATGACATTTATTTCTTCTTTCGTTAGTTCGTTATGTATGGAATTGTAGCGGATAGGGCTGACATTATCAAGCGACACGCCGTTAGGCAGAGTGTGAGTTATCCCACATCTCTTTACATTGGTTAGGGTTATCCCACCAAGGGAAGCCCTCGTGATAGTTAGAGGGTGCTAACACTACCTGACCGCAAGGGCAGAGGTTCATCATACCCTTCGGATAGTCGGATACGGAGGCGAAGCCTCTCGCTCTTTCATACATTGAGTTAGTCATAGTCTCTAACTCCTTTCTAAGTAAGTCTCTCTTACTTTCTTTATACCTTAAGCATAGCAAGGGGGACTGACATTTATCAAGTCGCAACACCGACAATTCGGACATTTTGAAAAAATACTTTGTGAGATACACCACATCGGCTAAGTAATCACGCTCAATATGTGCGGTCTATCCTAAATGTCCGTTTCTTTAAAATGTGTGTATCGTGCAAATTAAAAATTTATTAACATTTTTTGAAATATGAAAAGGGTTGACACCGAAAATACAAATGTTATACTTTTCTAGGGGGGTCGGGGGGTCAGTAAATCAATAAATATTAAATATATTATATATAGTAAGACCTAAGACCTAAGATCAAGTGATACAACCAATGCTATAATTATATTCTAGCGTTAGGGAATCATGGAACATATACTACTTACCAAAGATGTAATCCTTTTTAAAAACACATTAAAGGATCCAGCTGCAACTCAGGATTTTATTATACGCTCTAAATCCAATGGTGACAAGTGGTTTGGAAATTGGGAAGACTGGCGTCCATGGGGTCAATATTCAAAAGCTCATCCATTTGAAGATCCTAGTTATATGCAAGATGAATCTGAAGGTGCGGAACATCTTAAAGAATTTTTAAATATCTTTTGGGATGCAATGAAAATTTACAAAGATAACTATTTAAATCCTGAATATTTTAACTTGATAGATGAAGATGCAAATATTCCAACATCTATGGAAGATATGAGACGTCATCCAAGCTATTTTACTGCTGACGTAGTAATACTTGAATCAGAAAATACTGATCCTCAAAAACCACTATCAATGGAATACCATCAAGACCGTAGACCCTGGTTTGGCGGAACTCCACATATATTTAATTTTAATATTTATACTAACGACAACTACGAAGGTGGAGATATTTTAATAATCAATACCGAAGATGCAGAAAAATCAACTTACAAAGACGATGCTGGCGTTGAAAGAGAATGCCTAATGATTGATGCACCAGTAAGATATAAAATGGAAGCTGGGGATGGTTTACTATTTAGAACAGATGTTTATCATGCAGTTCTTCCAGTAGTAGGAAATAAATTCTATGTTCGTCAATTTTTAACAGCAGCTCCAAAACAAGAATGGTTTGATACAAAGGCTTCTATGTCTGCAGAAGATTTTGACCTACTACTAAAAGAAAAAGAAAAAGAAGGATTTGCTAAATATGGATGGCAATGCAGAATTTATAATTCAAAAGAAGAAATTGGCAACGGTGGAAACGATAACCAGATAGTTTGTGTGGTAAAAAGTGTTTGATAGCTTTGAATTAACTAAAGGTGTTCTTGTTTTTAAAAATGTTTTAAAGGATCCCAAAAATACCTATAACGTTATAAAAAAATCTCAGACAGAAAAACACGAGCTGTTTACAGACTGGATGGATTGGGGTATATCAGGATTCAAATCTACGCTAGATCCATACGAGACTAGAGATTTAAATAATGAGCCTGGTGAGCTTATAAAAGAGCTAAAAGATATATATACTAAGTGTATAAATTACTATAAAGATAATTATCTCGATATGTATTATTTAAAGTCTTTAGATATAGATCCAAACTATAATATACCAGCAACCGAAGAAGAAGCAAAAGATTCTCATGGCTGGGGATCAGCAGATATATTATTAGTAGACTACGCAGATAGCTTTGGAGATGATGGTTTTATAAATGGATATCATATAGATAGAACTCCATTTTGGGGATCTTCTCCACATGCATTTACATTAAACGTTTACCCATATGATGATTTTGAAGGTGGCGGATTATCTTTTATAAATATGGAAACGGCAGAAAGAAAAGTTACAGACAATGGCGTAGAGTACTATGAAATAGATAAACCAGTAGAATATTTTCCTGAAGCTGGAGATGCTATGTTCTTTTCTTCATTACATTATCATGGAGTATATGGGACTAAAAATGGCGAGAAGGTATTTATTAGAATGTATGTAGAGTCTCCAATGCCTAATTCATATAAAAAAGAAATAGAGTTTATGACTCAAGATCAAATCAATGCAAAACGTGATATCTCTAGAAAAGAATGTTTTGCTACACATACTCATCAAGCTAATATTTATACTTCAGTAGAAGAAATCTCAAATTTACAAAAATTAAATAAAAAATTCATAGTCAGAAATAAAGCAGTTGACTAGGATTATGGTATAATAATATTATGAAATGTGACTTTTGCGAAAACTCAAAGTATGTAGAGCGTATTAACGCTAAAGGCGTACTTGAAAATTTTTGCGTATCTTGCATTGAAAAATTAATCGGCGGGAACCGAATACGCTAATCCCTAGGGGATATAGCTTAATCTGGTTAAAGCATTTGTCTTATATACAAACGACTCTGGGTTCAAATCCCAGTATCCCTACAAAGGAGGTCAATATGAATTGGCTTCAAGCAACAATTATATTTGGACCAATGATAATTGCTATCATTGCGTTTTGGGATGATATTAAATAAAGCAGTTGACTAGGATATATATGAAGAAATTATATGCATTAGTAAGTACCATTGCGATAGCAATCCTTTCAGGAGTTGCATTGTCTAAATTTTTAAATTGGGCGGGAACTGTAGAAATTTTTGATTTTGACCTAAATGAAAATATAGATCATGAAGAATTCTAAACTATATAGGTCAATACTCTGGCTATCTTGGATACTCATTGCATGGTATATAATTGGTACAATATGGATAATACGGTAAATTCGGACAAAGCAGACCAGTTAGCGAGATATTTGCTAGATCGTCGATATGAAGAGTGCAATTATTATCAAGCTGACAAGTTCATTGCACGGTGTTCGCTAGAATGGGTCATAAAAGGGCTTCAGAGCCGATTAGAGACATGTTTGAATGCAGAGTCAGGGGTATGTGACATATGGTACTTAGAAAGCCATTCAGAGTGTAAGTTGTTAATGGATCTTATCTACGAATATAGTAATAATCCCCTGTATGATGCTAAATAATAAAATTGGTTCTTCTACCGCCGCCGCACTTCAATTTTTTCACTTTTGCACTATATAGGTCTTTTGTCCCTTTTGTATGTATTAGAGATTGTTTTAGATAGATACTTGTATTTTGATCTTGTTTCATCATAACTAAAAAACATTGATATAGATAATCTATCAGCGCCCAAAACTTCTGTTACCTCATGAGGGGTGTTCTTATTACTATTAAAAAAAAGTAGTTGACCAGAATTTGGTTTAACTTTTATGTTTTGAAAAATAAATTCTCCACCATTGTAATCATTATTTAAATAAAGTATTGCAGATATTAGATTTTCTTCATCATTATCTATGTCTGTATGTAAAGAATTAAATGATCCAGGCTTCATAGTTAGAAATTCAACCCATTGTGTATAAACTTTAGCATTATTACATTTAGATATTATGCTAGAAGCTTTATCTACTATTAAATCAATAGAAGTTTTTTTATTTAAAAAAGATTCAATTTCTTCTTTAGATAAAAAATTATTTATCGATACCAGCATTTTTTGCATTAATTACTTTATGTGTGTTATCGCAATATGGAAAGTCTGCTGATTGTCCACATATACATTTCTTTTTGCAGAAAGTAGTTTCTGGATATACTGTTCCAACCCAGCTTATTATTTCTTCACGATCAGTCATGTTTAAATGCTTCTCTGGATTAAATAATTCATATGTTCCAGGCGCATGCTCTTTTTCCATGCAAAAGTTTGAATAGGCATATCTTGTACCAGATGTAATCTTTCTTACTCCGTGCTCCCAAGGGTGAACGGCACCATGAATTGCTAAATCTCTAGGTCTTACATCTATTTCAAGACAATCTTCAAAATCCCCAGGTCTTTGTTTTACTGTGCCGTCTTTTTCAATATTGGGATAAAAAATTTGTCCGTCAGTGTAATCTCCAAAATATGTCACTATACCATGGCTTAGTCTGCAGCAGGTAGACCATCTATCAAGTTGAGTTAAATTATGCTCCATGTTCATTCCTGGGCTATCGGCATGTACAAACATACCCTCATCCCCTGGACGCATTACATTTACAAATAGTTGTGGATGAATGTAATGTTCTGGGTAAAGTGCTAATGAAATTCTGTCCCATATAGGTTTTAGCTCAATCATTAATGGTCCAGTTTTATCTTTATACCAGTCTATTGCTTGATCTTCAAATTTAAAAGCTTCTTCTTTTTTGTCAAATCTACTTTCATGAGCTTTCATAAGATTCATGATTTGATTATTTTCTTCTTCTGTTACAAAATTACGCCAAACCCAAATTTGATCAGCAACCTGCTCAAAATTTTTATTATCTATAAACATTATTTTTTCCTAACTATACGTTTAAAAAATCCTTTTATTTTATTCAGATTTTCTTCTATCTTTTTATCTGCTTTTCCGCTGGGTGTATCACCATAGCCAGGTGATGAAAAATAAGGGCTATGCATTGCTTTTGAAAAATGATCTCTAGCCATAATAATATAATTATACCACTTAAATAATAAAGCCCCATTCAGAGGCGGATCCGAAAGGGGCTTTATATACTGGGAGCAAAACTCGACCAATACTTTAAAAGTATAAAGTATTATTTAAATAATGTCAAGGAGTTATGACGCCCTTTTCTACAAGAAGGTCATACATATTTCCCATTTGCCATTGTAAAAATGGCTGATTTTTAATAATTTGCTGCTCAACATCTGCAATATCTGCTCCTGAAGAAACTCCAGCAAATCTTGTGTCATTATTTAATTTTTCTAGCATTAGTAGAACTACTTTTTCTTTTTCCATTTTATTCTTCCTCACCTGGTGTAAATGAAGGCGCTGGCCCCAAAAGGTAACCCGCCTCATGATATTCTATCATTTTTTGAGTATCTTCACTACCTACAATTTTATTTGAAATTAAGGTAAGAAGGTCATACATTCTGTGTAGCATAATATAATTTACCATGGGCAAATTATCTTCAAGATTACTTGAAACTTCTTTATTCAGGTCTTCCTGCATCTAACCAAAAGATCTCTCTACCCATAGAATCAGTAATAGGTATATTAGCAGATTCTTTATTGCATTCACAATATTGCTTATTGCACATTTATATTTTCCTCAACAAGTTTTACTATGTTTTGATAAGTAGACAAACCAATATTTTTTTTATATTCACACTCTAAGCAATATAAAGATATGTTGTCTTCTAAATCTTGATTACAAAAAAGAAGGGATTGGTCTACTGGGCATAAAAGCTTTTCAACCAATCCTTCTTCTGACATGGAGATGTAAGTTGATACATATTGTATCTTCATCCCATCTCCTTTATTTTGTCGGAAATTTTAATAAAAATTCCTTAGCTTTAGGGGTCATACCCTTCCAGCTTGACCAATCACTGCCGCCATCGGTCATATAGTACGTTATCTCTGCGTTTGTTACTGGGTCGAATAACTCTTTGTTACTCTGTAGATCAAATTTCTCAAGTCTTTCAGGACCAAGATTTCCAATCATGTTAATCTGAAACAGTCCATAAGAACTGTCCCCTGTTTTCCTATTCCCGTTATATGCAAGCGGTCTTCCATTAGATTCACGCTTTGCTATGGACCAAGCTTTCTTAAGGCCTACTCCTTCGAATCCTACAGTCTCCAGAAGTGTTAACAACTCTTGATCTGTAAGCATCTCAGATGAACTGTAATTTGCATTACTGAACTGATCTAAGACTTCTTGCTTTAATTGGGCTTCAGTTTTCACTAAAGGTTTTACAGTCAAAGCATTTGCTGGGTTACTAGAAAACAAAAACAGTGTTGTCACTGTTATTATTGTCCAGTCACGAACCAAATCGCTAAACTGTTGTTTTATATTCTCCATTGGCATTTCCTCCTATAGAGATAACGAACTATAATCATAACATTAATATATAAGCAATGTCAACCTAGTTAACTAAAACAATGTATCATTATTTGAGATATATAAAATTTTTTTCACCCCTAGACCGCTAAATAAAAGTTTGATACACTAGGACTTCATCTAAAAATTACACCGCAAGGCGGAGAAAAGGTCGTATAATAAATGTCACAAACTATTGAAAATCCTTACGAAAACTTTATTGCTTTATCTAGATATGCAAAATGGGTAGAAGCAGAAGGAAGAAGAGAAACTTGGGGAGAAACAGTAGATAGATATTTTTCTTTTATGACTAATCATTTAAAAACAAATCATAATTATATTCCAAATGAAAAGCTAGTTGCGGAATTAAAAGAGTTTGTTTTTGAACGAAATGTAATGCCATCAATGAGATCTGTTATGACATCTGGTGCAGCATTAGAAAGAGACAATGTAGCTGGATATAACTGTGCTTTCTTGCCAGTAGATTCTCCAAGATCATTTGATGAAACTATGTATGTGTTAATGTGTGGGACTGGTGTTGGATTCTCTGTTGAATACAAGTATATTAACAAACTTCCTGCCGTCCCAGAAAAACTTGAAAAGTCAGACACAGTAATTGTTGTAGAAGATTCAAAACAAGGTTGGGCAAAAGCATATCGTGAATTACTTGCTTTGCTATGGACTGGTCATATTCCAGCAATTGATGTTTCTAAAGTAAGGCCCGCAGGTGCACGTCTAAAAACAATGGGCGGAAGATCATCTGGCCCACAGCCACTTATTAATCTTTTTGATTTTACTATTGCAAAGTTTAAAAATTCAGCAGGAAGAAATCTTAAGCCAATTGAATGTCACGATATTATGTGTAAGATTGGCGAAGTTGTTGTTGTTGGAGGAGTTCGGCGTTCAGCAATGATTTCTTTGTCTAATATTAATGACATTGAAATGGCGCAAGCAAAAGCTGGAAATTGGTGGGAGAATAGTCCACAAAGAGCTTTATCAAATAACTCTGTTGCATATTCACGCAAACCAGAGATGGAACAATTTATTGCAGAATGGAAATCTTTATATGACTCAAAGTCTGGTGAACGTGGAATCTATAATGTCGCAGCAGCGCAAGCGCAAGCAGCTAAATTTGGTCGTAGAGATCCTGAGATCCATTATGGAACAAACCCATGTTCAGAAATTATTTTACGTCCTTATCAGTTTTGTAATCTTTCAGAAGTCGTATTACGTGAAAAGGACACAAAGAAAGATATTCAACGCAAAGTTGAGCTTGCTACAATTCTTGGGACATGGCAATCAACATTAACAGATTTTAAATACTTACGAAAGATTTGGAAAGATAATACAGAAGAAGAAAGACTGCTTGGCGTTTCCTTAACTGGACAATTTGGGCATAGGTTTATGTCAGGCAAAGAAGACATTATTGCTCTTGAAGCATTTTTAATGTCAATGCGTGACAGAGCAAGAGAAGTAAATAAAGAAGAGGCTGGAAAGATTGGAATTCCTGAGTCTGCAGCTATTACATGTGTAAAGCCGTCTGGAACAGTCTCTCAGCTGGTTGGTGTATCTTCAGGAATGCACCCTTGGCATTCACAATATTACATTCGTACAGTTCGTGGATCAAAGGGCGATCCAATTTCTACATTTTTAAAGGAAGTTGGAATTCCAGTAGAAGATGACGTAATGAAGCCAAACGATACATATGTATTTTCATTTCCAGTTAAAGCACCAGAGGGTGCAATTGTAAGAAATGATCTTACAGCAATTGATCATTTAAATATCTGGCTTGTTTATCAACGTGCATGGTGTGAGCATAAACCTTCAATTACAGTTTCTGTAAAAGAAGATGAATGGATGGAAGTTGGAGCTTGGGTCTATAAAAACTTTGACGAGGTTTCTGGAATTTCATTCCTCCCACATTCAGATCACACATATAAGCAGGCTCCTTACCAAGAAGTAGGAAAAGAAGAATATGATGCTCTTGTTGCAAAGATGCCAACAAATATTCGATGGGAAGATCTTTCTTTTTATGAGACAGAAGACGGAACTTCGCCAACAGCTACGCTTGCTTGTAGCTCAGATGGAAATTGTGAGCTTGTAGATATTTCTGCTTAATGGTAGAATTATAGTATTGGGTAAAACCAAAATTCCTGGGCACCTTGCCCACAAGGAGATGACAAAATGGCTAAATTTGCAAAAGCAGATTTAAACAAAGATGGAAAGGTAACAATGCAGGAGCAAATTCTTTCAGCATTATCAAGCTACGGAAGAGCATTTCTATCCGCAGTACTTGCACTTTACATGACAGGAAATACAAATCCTAAAGACCTTCTATTAGGTGGAATCGCAGCAATTGCGCCCGTTATTTTGAAGGCCCTAAATCCAAATGATAAGAGCTTTGGATTTACAATTAGTGGCAAAAACTAACCCCTAAAGTTATAGTTGATTAGGAACGTCCTTATGCTAAAATTGGCATAAGGGCTTTTCTAATTTAGGGGTAAATGTGGCAGCGCAAAAAAATTTTGAAGTTGATCAAAATACTACTTTTACATTTGAAGTACAGTATTTAGATGAAGATCAGACACCCATACAATTAAACCACCATACTGCTAAACTTCAGGTTAGAGATACCCAGGGCGGCAAAAAGCTAGCATTTACACTGACAGAAAATGATGGTATTGTTATTAGCCCAACAGAAGGAAAACTAAAGATTTCCATTTCTGCAGATAGAACAAATAAAATGTTTTATCCAAAATCTGCATACGATCTAATTTTAATTGACCCAAGTGTTAATAAAACAAGATTGTTAGAAGGGTATATGACCTTAAGTAGGTCGGTGACAGTATAATGGCAACACGCTTAATAGTAACCGAGAATAAACCACTTGTTGTAGTTAGATCAAGCGGTGCCCCAGGCAGAACAATTATAAGTGGAGAAGGAAATCCAGCTAATACCCTAGGCGTACCTGGAGATTTTTATTTTGATACAGAAACAACAAGATTTTGGGGCCCTAAAAACGATCAAACAAATAGCTGGGATATAAATAGCAGCTTTGTATTAGACAAACAAATCTCTTTAAGCTATAGCTGGGAAATGGCGCAAATTACTGGACCAGTTCAAGGAATATATTCCGTAGCTATTAATCATAATCTTGGGTTCCACCCCAATGTAACTGTTAAGTCAAGCGCAGGGGATATCCTAGAAACAGGAATAGACTATAATAGTATTAATCAAATAACACTGACTATGGCGCAACCGTTTTCAGGGACAGCACATCTGTCATAAGGGAGAAAGAAAATGGCAAAAAAGTTTTTAGTTAGTATTGACCTCAACAAGAATGAGTTGCTCAATGCTAGAATTCAAAATTTAGGGTCTGCCCCTTCATCACCAGTCGCTGGTCAAATCTACTTTGATACTGGCACACATGTATTGTACTTCTACAATGGAACAGAGTGGACACCAACCTCTGGCTCACAAGAAGTAATTCAAGATTTAATTGGCTCCACAGTTGTTGGCGGAACAGGATTAACTGCAACATACAGTGATGCAGCAGGAACACATACATTAAAATTAAATGATACCGCAGTAACAGCTGGAACATATGGCTCAATTACAAAAGTACCAACATTCACTGTTGATCAGCAAGGTCGTTTAACTGGAGCAAGTGAAGCTAATTTAGTTATTCCCCTAGATTCACAAACAACAGGTGACTATGTAGCAACTATTGTTGGAACAGCTAATGAAGTTACAGTTTCACCAAATAGCGGACATAATGCAGCTGTAACTATTGGTTTGCCAGATAACGTAGAGATTACTGGTAACTTACAAGTTGGTGGAAACTTAAATGTTATTGGAACTGTTAATTCTGTAAATACAACACAGATTAATATTGAAGATAACAAAGTAAAGCTTAACAGTGGATTTGCAGGAACCCCTACAACAGATGCAGGAATTGTTGTAGAACGAGGAACATTAACAGATACAGAGATACTATGGAATGAAACATCAGATAAGTGGACACTTACCAATGATGGAACAAACTACCATGCAATTGCCAGAAAATATGCAGAAACACTAGGTGCATCAGCAACATCTTATGCAATTACTCATAATTTAGGTACAACAGACGTAACAGTTCAAATTTTTGAAGCGGCCTCACCATTTAGTCAAGTTGAAGCAGATGTAAAAAGAACAAGTTCAAATGTTGTTACAGTAGATTTTGCAATTGCGCCTGCAGCTGGAGAATATAAAGTAGTAATTGTAGGATAATAAATGTCTCGCCAAATGAAAGTTGCCCTTAACTTACTTACAGTAGCGTCAGATCCAGCAAACGCATCCGCTGGAGATGTTTACTTTAATATATTAAGCAAAAACTTAAGAATTTATAATGGCGAAGAATGGGTTGAGTTAACTCCACCAAGCAATGATCCTACTCCATTTTATAGACATACCCATACTTATGATGGCGATGTCCATACTATCGATATACAAAATCCAATTACATTTGTAGACTATAATGAAGTTGCATCTCCCGCAATTACATTGCCGCAGGTAGTTGGTGTTGATGGGGGAAGCCCAACTTCTAATACAACAGAAGCTAGCTGGGAATCTTTAACTTTATTTGATGCAGGTCAACCAGATTCTTTGTATTGGCCAGATAATAATGATACAATAAATAATAGTGGAAATGCAGATACTAATTTTAGCAATACAGTAGATGCAGGAGGAGCATAAAATGTCAGTAAGAATTCAGCTAAGAAGAGATACAGCAGCCAATTGGACTTCAGTAAATCCAACTTTACTAAGTGGTGAAATTGGAATTGAAACAGATACTTTAAAATTTAAAATTGGAAATGGACAGAGATGGAATCAGACTACATCCTATGCCTTTAAAGCTGGAGAAGCCAACGGACTTGCTACTTTAAATTCAGAAGGAAAAATTCCTACATCACAGCTTCCAACCGCTCTTTCTATCACAGCAGATATTAATGCAGCTTTTGCCTCAATGACAACTTCATCAATTGCAGAAGGAACAAACCTTTATTTTACAGATGCAAGAGCAGTTGCAGCAGTAGCATCACAAATTGCAGCAGAAGTTTCTGCTAGAAATGCAGCAATTGAAACAGCAAAAAGTCAAGCAGTTACAATTTCAACTACAGATGCAACTAATAAAGCAACAGCTGCACAACAAAATGCAATTGCAGCAGCAGAAAGCAAAGATTTAACTGCAATAGCATCTGCAACATCAGCTGCTAATAATTATACAGATTCAAAAATTTCTACTGAAGTAACAAATAGAAATTCAGCAATTACATCAGCAGTCGCTGCAGAAGCTACAAATAGAGGCATTGCAATCAATGCTGCTATAGCTACAGAAGTAACAAACAGAAATGCAGCAATTGCAGCATCTGGTGGCGGATCAGCAAGCTTTAGCTCAAAAACAACAGATGATTTAGCAGAAGGGTCTAATAACCTTTATTATTCAGATGCAAAAGCTATTGCAGCCGTTTCTCCAAACATAACAAATGTTTTGATTGCATTAAATGGCAATATTGATGATTTATCAGCATCAATTGATTCTACTTATGTTAAAAAATCAAATGCAGATACAAGATATGTTCTTCAAACAGGATTACAAAACTCTTTAGACCAATATGTATTAGAAAGTGGAAGAGATTCTGCTTTTGGATATGCAGGTTTAGATGCATCAGCCAAATTAGATGTTGCAGTAATACCAGCCTCTATTGCAAGAGCATCGGATGTAACCTCATCAATAAATACAGCAGTATCTACAGAGGTAACAAATAGAAATTCAGCAATATCAGGAGCAATAAATAATTTAATTAATTCAGCTCCAGGAACATTAGACACACTTGGAGAAATTGCAACAGCTTTACAATCAAATCAAACAGCCGTTGGAGCCTTAACAACATCAATTGCACTAAAAGCTCCACTTGCATCCCCAACGTTTACTGGAACAGTTTCTGGTATTACAAAAACTATGGTTGGTTTAGGAAATGTAGATAACACTACAGATTTAAATAAACCTATATCAACATTAACACAAACAGCTTTAGACCTTAAGGCTCCGCTAGCATCACCAACTTTTACAGGGGCTGTAGATTTTTCTGGAGCAACCGTAACTGGATTAGATACAGCGCTTCCAAGTCAAATGGGATATTCTAACAAATATTTAAAAACAGATGGAATAAATGCTTCTTGGGAAGATATTGATTTAACTTTATATTTAACAAAAACACTTGCAGCAACAACATATGCAACTTTAGATAATGCAAAAACTTATGGATATCATAATGCAGGATCAAATACAGCAGGAAACAAAATTGCATATGGCTCTTCAGCTACAGGATATTCTTCAATATCTTCACCAGCTGCTGGAGATATTTACATACAATACTAAAGGGGACATAGGATGCCACTAAACATTTTTGATGGTTCCCAATGGAAACCTTTCAAAAAAATATCAATCTTCGATGGCTCTGCCTGGAAAGATTCAAAAGCATCTTATATTTATGATGGAACCCAATGGAAAAAATTTGGAGCTTCAGTACCAAAAAATACAGAAGCCCCTATATTTGGATGGCAAAATAATAATAGACAGGCTGGACAATATGTGTCAATCACAGCAGGTGTTTGGGAAAACTCACCAACTTCATTTACATATACATGGCAAAAAGCCCCATTTGCATTAAGCGGATCACACACAGAATCATCTTGGGTAACATTTGGAGACAACCAAAACTCTTCTTATATTGATAAGCAAATGATAGGTTATGTTTTAAGATGTAAGATAGTTGCTATTAATGAATTTGGAGAATCAGATCCAATATATGTAAATGGAAATAATTTAATTTCTATTTATACAAATGGAGTAGATTCAATTTCAACAGATGATCAAAATCAAGTTGTTAGACCACAAAATGTATTTTATGTAGATCATACATTAACTCAAAATGGTCGAATTAATTTAAGATGGGTTAAGCCAATGGGTGCTGACCAGTACAGAGTATACTGGGTTGGACCAGGGGTACAGAATCAAAAAGATGTTACTACAGTAAATGATGGAACTGCCTATGATACAACTTCAATTGATACAGGTTCTGCAGATGGCCAACTAACTGTTTATATTACTTCTCAGAATACAAATAATCCGTATACGCAATCTTTGTATAACACTCCACTTGAAAGCCCAACATTTAAAGAATATGTTATACCAGACATGAAGCCTTTTAAGCCTTCTGTTTCAATATCAGTTTCTGACATATTGCAAACAACAGCAACATTAACATGGGCTAATTCCAATTTAACACAAACAGCTTGGGAAATTTATTGGGTTAACCCAGACGGATCATCCATCCCAGCTGGGTCTGGAACTACACAAACAACAATTCCTTTAACATTTTTAACTGCAGGAGAAACTTATAGATATAAAGTTGTAGTTACAGGAACTGCAGATAGATTTACAGAAACTTCATGGACTTCTAATACAGCACAATTTACTACAAATCCTGGAGTTTCATATTACATTGGTACATCTTCATGCAGTGGTCCAAGCGGACTTTATAGATCAAATCCATCTGTAACTGGACCATTTGTAGCACAAGGAAATACCCTTCCTACAGATACAAGCATTCTTGACGGAGTATATCTTAATAAAACAGTTTATAGAACAACTTATGCAGAAGCACTCTACTATGCTGGAAATTCTAATTGCGATTTAACAATTACTCCAACACCAACCCCAACAGCCACCCCAACAACTTATGTTTATTATACTGGCACATCAACATGTAATCCATTTAGCGGAAACTATGGAGAATCTCCAAATGCTTCTGGTCCATTAAGTAACACAACTGGAATTCCATCAGACACCTACGATACTACTGGTACATATAGAAGAAAAACTGTTTATAGAACAACTTATTCAGCTGCACTTATAGCTGCAGGAAATGCAGCATGTGATCCAAATATTGTTGCAACACCAACCCCTACACCAACACCAACGCCAACACCTACGCCAACACCTACGCCAACACCAACGCCAACACCAACGCCAACACCAAAACAAACTTGTCCAGGAACTTATACAAACCCAACATCTTATACCTGTGCGGAATTAGGTTATGTCAGGTTGGGAGGTTCAGATGTTTATAGCGTACCAGCAGGATGGTCTTGCTGTGGAGGAGCACTTGCAACACCAACCCCTACTCCAACTCCTACTCCAACTCCAACTCCTACTCCAGGGCCAACAGCTACTCCAACCCCAACTGCAACCCCTACACCAACCCCTACACCAACACCTGCACCAACAAAACAAACTTGTCCAGGAACTTATACAAACCCAACATCTTATACATGTTCAGAATTAGGATATTCGTATTTAGGTAACTCATCAACTTATAGCGTACCAACAGGATGGCAATGTTGCGGTGGTGCATTAACTTTTGCTCCACCAAGTTTCTTTGCGCCTCCAGGGTTCTTCTCCCCTCCAGGGTTCTTTGCGCCTCCAGGGTTCTTTAGCCCTCCAGGGTTCTTCTC